>Ga0194121_10000490_pt1 | contig 69825 bp, 51 predicted proteins | sample TA2MahCa50mmetaG_FD_148609 | JGI IMG/M metagenome (GOLD analysis project Ga0194121, IMG submission 148609) | Freshwater microbial communities from Lake Tanganyika, Tanzania - TA2015020 Mahale Deep Cast 50m | ecosystem: Environmental > Aquatic > Freshwater > Lake | place: Tanzania: Lake...
TGGCTCGTGCGCGGCCCGCGCGAGGTGGTCGTCGTCGGCGCGCCGGACGATCCGGCGACGCAGGCTCTGCTCGCCGCGGCGCGACGGCAGGCGGGGCTCGTCGTGGTCGCCCACCTGCACGACGGCAACCACGAGACCCTCGCGGCGCTGTCGCCGCTGTTCGTCGGCAAGGAGCGCGTCGCCGGCAAGCCGGCAGCGTACGTCTGCCGCCGCGGCGTCTGCGCCGCGCCGGTGACCGATGCGACTGCGCTGGCGACGGCGCTGGCGGAGGCGGCGCGATGAGCGCGCCGACGTTCGCCGCCGTCGTCGCGCGGCGTCACGCCGTGCACGTCGTCGCCGAGGACGACCGCCACATTGCTTGGCTTGCTGAGCGCCCGGCGCGCGAAGGCCACGTCATCGTCGCCACGAAGCAGGTGCTGGACGCGGTGTGGGACCTCGACGTCGCGGCGCACGCGGCGCTTTGGACGTTCTGCCGCGAGGTCGCGCAGACGATGCGCGAGCAGCTGCCGTGCCAGCGTGTTTGCGTCAGCGTCATCGGCTGGGTGGTGCGCCATGCGCACGTGCACCTCGTGCCGACGGATGCGCCCGGGCAGGTGCCTGGACTCGACGGGCCACCGCCGGCGCCGGAGCGCATGGCGGAGCTGGCCCGGCGGCTCAGCGCTCCTGGGAGCCCGGATGCGCGCCGCTGAACACGTCCTCGCCGGCCTCGGTGCGCAGGTAGTCGCGGAACGCGCGCATGAACCAGTCGAACTCGTCGGCCGTGGCCAGGTCGAGCTGTTGGCGGCCGGTCGCAAGGGCAAGCTTGTGCGCGAGGTCGCGGAATGGCGGCGTCGCCAGCAGATAGGCCGGGAAGTCGGCTTCCGGCTTCGACGACTCGCACAGTTGCGTCAGGCGAGTGAACCACCAGTTGTTCTCGCGCTGCAGGCTTGCGCGCATCTCGTTGCGATGCGCGAGACAGATCGCGCGAGGGTCAGACAAGAATTCGTAGGTGTCCACGGTTGCCTCCGTTTGCGTCTTGCTCCTCCTTTCGGTTTTGCGCAGTTCCGGCTTGAGGCGGCATGCGGCTCGTGACCCGCGAACTGTGCGTCGACGACGCGGAGGCGCTGGCGTTGGTCGCCGCTGCGGGGGTGCACGGCGCCTACGTGCACAATTCCCTTGTCGATGGGGAGGGCGCCGGTTTCGTGCTCGCCGCCGCGGGCCGCACGGCGGCGCTGGCGTGGCACGGTCCGCGCGGCAACCTGATCGTGGTCGCCGAGCCCGCGGCCGCTGAGTTCGCGGCGACGCGGCTCGTTGACGAGGTCGCGCAGCGGCAGTGGTCCTGGCGCATCGCGATGGGGCCTGAGCCGGCGCTTGCGCGCCTGCACGACCGCCTCGCCAAGCCGCCGCTCTGCTGGCGCGACCAGGTCTATTACCGCGGTGAACGCGCGACGGCGGCGTCGCCGCGGCCGGTTGTCGAAGTCCGCCGCGCGCAGCGCGCCGATCGGGACCGGTTGGCGCAGGCCACACTGGCCTTGAACCACGGCGACCTCAACGTCGATCCGGCGCGCGTCGATCGGCGCTGGCTGCGCGACAGCGTCGACGAGCGCATCGCCAAAGGTGACACGCTCGTCATCGGCCCGCCCGGCGCGTTCTGGTGCAAGCTCGACCATGGCAGCCGCGGCCCCGGCGGCGTCGTCATCGAAGGCGTGTTCACCTTTCCAGAACACCGCGGCCAAGGCCTAGCGTCCGCGCTCGTGGCCGCCAGCATCGCCGAGTGCGGCGAGCCGTCGATCCTGCACGTCAGTCGGCACAACTTGCCGGCGCGCGCCGCGTACGAGGCGGCGGGCATGGTCGAAGCCGGCGCCTGCAAGCTGCTGCTGACGTCGTGAGCGTCGTCGGCAAGCCGCGGCATCAGGGCCGCGTCGCCGCCAGCCACTCCGGCCCGCGCAACGGCGGGTTCCACGGCCCGCGCAGCGCCACGTGCGCGTCAGGCGTGCGCGCGCGCAGCGCCGCGAGTTCGCCGGCGGGCAGCGCGCGGCGCAGCGCCGCGATCATCGGCGCCAGCGTTGCTGCGACCGGCGTCGCCTCGACGAGGGCCAGCAGGCGCAGAACCTCGTCGGCGTCGCCGCGTTCGGCGAGCAGCGCCGCCTGGGCCTGAAACTCGTCGGCGCGGCCCTGCAAGGCCGCTGGGCGCGCCACCAACCACGCCAGAATCGCGCGCAGTTCGGCGCGGAGACCCGCGTCGTCGCCGCCGGCAAGGCAGAGCGCGGCGCGCACGCGGCGGGCGTCGAGTTCGAGCGGATCGTGGCTCGCCGCTGCGTCGTCGACGGCGCGGTCGAGCAGGTCGCGCAGGGCCTCGCGCTGCCCGGCGGCGAATAGCGCGCACGCGTGCGGCAGCAACGTCGTCGCCGCCGGTAGGCGGCCGCGCACGGCGGCGAAGTGATCGGCCGCGGCTGCTGGCGCGCCGAGCGCGAGCGCAGCATAGCCGGCGAGTAGGCAGGCGTTGGCGGCGTCGGGATCGCAGGCGAGCAGTTGGTCCAGCAGCGGCGTCGCGGCGGCGTACTCGCCGCGCAGCGCGTGCGCGGTCGCCAGGCTGCGCAGCGGTTCGAGGTCGTGGGGGCGAGCCATGCGATCGGCCGTAGCCAACGCCAACAGTTCGGCGTCACATGCCGCTGACGTCGCCGGCGTCAGCGCCGCTTGCGCCAGCAGGCGGGCGCGGCGCAAGCGGTGCCGGGTCGTCGGCAGCAGGCGCGCTGGTTCGGCGAGCGCTTCGTTGCACAGCCGCAGCGCGGCGGCGTGATCGCCGAATGCCGCTTCGCAGGCCGCCAGTGGTTCGAGCAGCCATGGCGCGCGGGCATCGCGCCGGCGCTGCGCGCGCAGGATGCCGCGCGCGCCGCCGAAGCCGCCGTCGCGCAGCAAGGCGATCGCGTCGGCCACGGCATCGACGACGTCGTGCCGCGGCGACACGCCGGCGGCGCTGGCGATCGGCGCGGGCGTCGTGTCGCCGACGGCGGCGCGGGCGGCGACGGCGAGCCGGTCGATTGCCGACGGCACGTCGCCGTCGGGAAACGCTAGGGTCGCCAGCACGGTCGGGCCGTCACTGTGCCGCCAGATCGCGGTTGCCGTTCGTGCGCGCGGATCAACGGCCAATTCGAAGCGATCGGCGACCCCGTCGTGGTCCGCGACCCGCAGCCACGCCGACTGCCGCAGGGCCTCGCGCCACCAGATCGCCATGGCCCGGAACGGCGCCTCGTCGGGCGCGCCGGCGGCGAGGCCGGCGGCGACGGCGCGACCGGATTCCCAGTCGGCTACTGGCGTTTGGGGCGGGGCCGGCGGCTCGCGCGGCGGGGGAGGGTCGGCTGGCCGTGGGGGCATGGCACAGGCGGCCAGCAGGCAGGCCATGGCGGGCAGGGGGCGCAGCACGGGCGCAGAGCATCGGCGAGGGCGCTTCCGGCCTCAATGCAGCGGGCTTGGAATGCCGATGACACTGGCGCATGCGCATCCCCCCGATTGTGCCCGCGCTGTTCCTTGCCGTCGTCGCGCCCTGCCAGCAGGGCGGCAACCTGGCGACCAACCCGGTGACGCCGAAGCCAACGCCCGCAGCGGCGCCGCGTTCGTCACCGCCGGTGCTGCAGTTCGATCCGAGCACTGGTTGGCCGATTGGCGTCGACGACGCGCCGATCCCGGCCGCGCCGAAGGGCGAGACCGCGCCGCGCAAGGACAAGCCGACGACCAGCGCGCGCACCGACGCGCCGGCTGCGGCCGCGCCAATGGCCGAGGCGCCGAACCTGGCGAGCGGCACGCAACTCGGCTCACCCCTGCTCGACGTGTTCCAGGCGACCGGCGGTCCGGGCGAGTGGAAGAAGCTCGGTGGCGTCATCGCGCACTGGCGCATCGTCGTCAATGGGCCCAACGGCGAAGAGATCGGCGCGCGCGAAGTCGTGCACACTGCCGACGTCCTGCACGCCGACCGCGATCGGCTCGACCACGCTGACGGCCGCGTCCACGGTCGTTTCGGCGGTCAGGTGTACGCCGAGCGCAATGGCATGCCGATGCCGGCGTCAACCGAGCCGGCGGCGCTGGAGCTGGCGCTGTTCGGCGCGCAACTGCGCATGCCGTGGCTGTTCGGCGACGCCAACGCCTACGCGGTGGTCGGCAAGTCGATCGAGGAGCGCAACGGCGAACGCCTGCGCAAGGTCACCGTCGAGCGGCGTCCACCGGCACATCTCGACACCGTTGGACCGCAGGCGGCGCCGAAGCCGGCCGATCGCTTCGAGCTCCTCTTCGACCCCGCTAGCGGCGTCGTCCGCGAACTCGTCCACCGGTTCGCCGAGACGCAGCAGACGCGCCGTGTCTTGTTGGAGGACTGGCGTGAGTTCAACGGCATGCGACTGCCGTGCCGCCGCGTGTACGTCGACGAGGCGCTGCGGCCCACCACGGTGCTCGAACTGACCCGGATCGAGCGCCGCCGCGTCACCGACCGCGACTTCCGCCAACTGTGAGCTGCGCCTAGAACGGCGCGCCGGCGAGGATCCACAAGCGCAAAGTCTGCAACTCAGCCGCGGTCGGCTGCGGCTCGTCAGCCGGCGGCATGTGGTCGTCGTCGCCGAGCGGCAGCAGGCAGCGGATCAGCAGCAGGCTCTCGTCTGGCTTGCCGGCGACGAAGACCGGCCCGGTATCGCCACCGGCGCGCAGGCCGTCGGCGGTGGTCAACACCAGCCCACCCTTGTCCTTGTCGGGACAATGGCACTTCGCGCACGAGCGTTCGAAGATCGGCGCGACCAGGGTCGCGTAGGGCGACGCCGGCGCCGGTGGCGGCGCGACCGCGGTCGACGGTCGCTGCAGCGGCGCCAGCAGGAAGTTGCGGCCATGCACCATCGAAGCGCCGGCGTGGCCAGCGACCATCATCGCGCCGAGCGCGAGCGCCAGCAGCACGCGCAGCGGCGCGCGCGTCGTCTTCCACGCGGCGAGCGCGGCTAGAAGCATCAGCGCCGTCTGCGCGAAGGCGGCGAACTTGTGCGTTTCGAGCATCCAGCCGCTGCCGCGTTCGTCGGCGAGCACGAGGCCCGAGCTGATCGACAGCAACGCTGTCAGCGCGCCAAACGCCGTCAGCGCCTGCACGGCGCCGCGCGGCGGCTCGCGGCGTAGCAGCAGCGCGCCGAACTCGATCGTGGCCGTGCCGACCAGCAGGCCGATTGGCAGGTGCAGCAGGACGGGATGGGCGCGGCCGAAGACGGCGAGCCACGGCGACGGATCGGAGGCCAGCAAGGGTTCAGGCTAGTAGTTCTGGCACCACGCGTCCGAAGACGTCGGTGAGGCGGTAGTCGCGACCCTGGTGCCTGAACGTCAGACGTTCGTGGTCGAAGCCGAGCAGGTGCATCAGGGTCGCGTGCAGGTCGTGCACCGACACCGGGTCGCGCACGATGTTGTAGCCGAAGTCGCAGGTCTCGCCATGCACGATGCCCCGGCGGATGCCGCCACCGGCCATCCACATCGAGAAGCAGCGCGGGTGGTGGTCGCGGCCGTAGTTGTCGTGGCTCAGGCCGCCTTGGCTGTAGACCGTGCGGCCGAACTCGCCGCCCCACACGACGAGCGTGTCGTCGAGCAGGCCGCGCCGGCGCAGATCGGTCACGAGCGCCGCCATCGGTCGGTCGACGGCTTTGCACTGCGCGCGCAGTTCGCTCGGCAGATTGCCGTGCTGGTCCCAGCCGCGCATGTACAGCTGCACGAAGCGCACGCCGCGTTCGACGAGCCGGCGCGCGAGCAGGCAGCTGCTGGCGAACGTCTGCGGGTTCTTCGCTTCGTCGCCGTACAGCGCCCAGGTCGAGTCCGGCTCGCTCGACAGGTCGACGAGCTCCGGCACCGAGGTCTGCATGCGGAAGGCCATCTCCTGCTGGGCGATGCGCGCTTCGATCTCGGGATCGAGCGTCGCCGCGTGCTCGCGGCGCGACAGTTGCGTCACGAGGTCGAGCATCTGCCGGCGGTCGGCGCGCGTGACCCCCGGCGGGTCCTTGAGGAACAGCACCGGGTCGCCGCTGCTGCGCAGCTTGCAGCCCTGGTGCTCGCTCGGCAGGAAGCCGTTGCCCCAGAAGCGGGCGGCGAGCGCCTGCATGTTGCCGAAGCCCTGGGTGATGAGGACCACGAACGTCGGCAGGTCGCGGTTGCTGCTGCCGAGGCCATAGCTGGTCCAGGCGCCGAAGCTCGGCCGGCCGGGCTGCTGGTTGCCGGTCTGCACGAACGTGATCGCCGGCTCGTGGTTGATCGCCTCGGTGTGCATCGAGCGCACGATGCACAACTCGTCGGCGACCGCGCCGAGGTGCGGCAGCGCGTCGCTGATCCAGGCGCCGTCGCCGCCGTTGTCGTGGCGGGTGAAGTGGAACGCCGACGGCGCGACCGGGAAGCGCGTCTGGCCGGACGTCATGCCGGTGAGCCGCTGGCCGTTGCGCACCGACTCCGGCAGGTCCTTGTCGTACTGCTCGTGCAGGCGCGGCTTGTGGTCGAACAGGTCGAGGTGGCTCGGCCCGCCTTCCATGTGCAGGTAGATGACGCGCTTGGCGCGCGGCTGGAAGTGCGGTCCCGTCGCCGCGGCAGCCAGCGCGCCGGCGTCGGCGTCGGACTGCTGCTGCACGGTCGTGCAGGCGGTGGCGGCCATCGCCGCCGACAGTCCGCCGGCCGAGCGCGCGAAGAAACGGCGACGGGTCAGCGCGAGCTGGGGGTCCACGAAGGCGTCCATGCTCAATCGATGCAGAGGGTGGCGTCGAGGTTCAGGAAGGCGCTGGCGACGACCGTCAGCGCGGCGAGGTCGGCGGGCGCGAGACCCGGCGGCCGCGGCGACAGGCCGACGCCGAGCAACTGCTCGGCGTCCTGCGGGCTCTGCGCGAAACGCTGGCGCAGCGCCAGCAGTGTCGCCTTCGCCTCGGCGAGGGTCGCCGCGTCCGGCTGGTGGCCGGTGCAGCGCTCGTGCATCGCCGAAAGGCGCGCGTCGTCGTCGGCCGGGGCGGTGAGCGCCGTGGCCTGCGCGAGGCCGCGGGCCGCCTCGACGAACTGCTCGTCGTTCCACAGCACGAGCGCCTGCAACGGCGTGTTGGTGACGCTGCGGCGGATGGTGCAGAACTCGCGCGTCGGCGCGTCGAGGGTCAGCAGGCTCGGCGGCGGGCAGGCGCGCTTCCAGTAGGTGTAGAGGCTGCGTCGCCACAGTTCGTCGCCCGAGCCGCGCTGGTAGAAGCGCGTGTTGCTCTGCGTCATCGCGACCTCCTGCCACAGTCCGTCGGGCTGGTAGGGCTTGACGCTCGGGCCGCCGACGCGCTCGACCAGCAGGCTGCCGACGAAGAGCGCCTGGTCGCGCAGCGCCTCGGCGGTCAGACGCCGGCGCGGGAACCACGACAACAGCCGGTTGTCCTTGTCGATCGCGGCGGCTTCGGGCTGCATGCGGGCGGACTGGCGGAACGCCGCCGAGGTGACCAGCAAGCGCAGGACCTTGCGCACGCTGTGGCCGTTGCCGCGCAGTTCGAGCGCCAGCCAGTCGAGCAGTTCGGGGTGGCTCGGCCACTCGCCCTGCAGGCCGAAGTCTTCGCTCGTACGCACGATGCCGGTGCCGAAGACGAACTCGAATAGTCGGTTGGCGTGCACGCGATACAGCAGCGGGTTGCCATCGCCGACCAGCCAGCGGGCGAGGCCGAGTCGGTTGCGTGGCGCGTCGGCGGGCAGCGCGCCGAACATGGCGGGCAATTCGCGCACGACTGGTCGGTTGGCATCGGCCTTGTCGTACTCGCCGCGCATCAGCACGAACGTCGCCCGCGGGGCAGCCATCTCCTGCATGACCATTGCCCGCGGCACGGCGCGCTCGACGTCGTCGCGTTCGGCTTGCAGCTTGGTGATCGCCTCCCGGCGCTGCTTGCGGCTCGGGCTGCGTTCCTCGCGCCATGTTTGGGCGGCGAGGGCGACGTTCGCTTCCACCTCGCCGGTGCCGGGCAGCGCCAGGATCCGCAGCTCGCCGACGAGTTCGCCGTCGCCGGGAACGTAGCGCATGGCGTAGCCGCCAGCGCCGCCGGTGTTGATGACCTTCAGGACGACGGCAGACTCACCGGCGGGCAGGTCGAAGGCCGCTTCTTCTTGGTCTTCCGCTGCGGCGCGGTCGATGCGCCGCTCGGCGACCATCGCGCCGTTGACGAACAGCTGGAAGCCGTCGTCGCTGCCGAACTTCAGCGTCGCCTTGCGCGCACTCGGCGCGAACACGCGCTGCGCCACGTAGGTGGCATTGGGGCCGGCGGGCAGCGAGGTGTCGACCTCGCCGGCCTTGCGGTTGACGCGCTGCCAGCCGACCTCGCCCCAGGTCTGCTTCGGATCGATGCGCGTCAGTTGTTCGGGGCCGTGATGGTTGGCGTAGGGGTTGGCGTCGTTGCGGCCGAACGGGCCGGCGACGTAGAAGGCGTGCGCGGCGAGGGGCAGCGTGGCCAGCTGCGCGTTGGTCGGCGCGGCGGTGCGTAGGCGCACCTTGGCGAACACGTGCTTCTGGTGGGGCGAGTCGTACTTCAGCGTCGCGCGCATGGTCGCGCCGGCGGGCAGCGGCGCGTCGAGCAGCAGCAGCAAGTGCGCCGTCTGCGGGTCGTGGCGGTGGGCAGCGACGGCCCAGCCGAGGTTGTCGTCGTCGAGCACGTTCAACGCGGCATAGTCGCCGTCCTGCTGCTCGACGTTGGCAAAGGCGTAGACGGCGCGCAATGGCTGCCACGTCGCGGCTTCGCCGTCGCCGTTGCGGATGGCGACGGCGACGTGTTGCAGCACGGCGTTGCCATTCGGCGCGCGGCCCACCTTGCCAGCGGGATGAGCGGGATCGGTGAGCGCTTCGAGCGACAGCCAGCGGTGGCCGCCGTCCGCGACCACGAAGTCGACCTCATGCACGTCGGCAGACGGGTTCTTGCCGCTGATGCTCACGGTGGCGTCGTCGCCGAGCGTCACCGTCGCTCCTTGCAGCGACGCGGCGGCGAGCAATTGCGGCGCGCGCCAGTCGAGCGCCACGCGGGGGGCGACATCGCCGCGGTAGGCCGCGAAGTCTGATGCCTCGGCGGGAGTCACCACCTGCAACTGCGCTTCCGCCGTCGCTACCTCGGCAGTGAGTTCGCCACGGCGGCGCACCTGCGCTTCGGTCGGCACTTGCAGGAATGGCTCGAGGGCGCGGTTGGGGTCGCCGATCTGCGAGTAGAGGCCCGGCTCGGCGTTGCTGTTGAAGAACGAGAACAGCCGGTAGTAGTCCTCTTGGCGGATCGGGTCGTACTTGTGGTCGTGGCAGCGCGCGCAGCCAACGGTCAGGCCGAGAAAGACGCTGCCGACCGTCGCCGTGCGCTCGGCGGCGTACTCGACGAGGTATTCCTCGTTGATTGCGCCGCCTTCGTCGGTGGTGACGTGGTTGCGCAGGAAGCCGGTGGCGATGCGCTGCTCGGTGGTGGCGTCGGGCAGCAGGTCGCCCGCGAGCTGTTCGAGCACGAACGTGTCGAACGGCTTGTCGTCGCGCAGCGCCGCGATCAGCCAGTCGCGCCATGCCCAGGCCTGCCGGCCGGCGTCCATGTGGATGCCGCACGTGTCGGCGTAGCGACCGGCGTCGAGCCAGATGGCGGCGAGGTGCTCGGCGTGTCGCGTCCGGTAGGGCTCCTCGCCGAGCAGCCGGTCGACCAGGCGTTCGTAGGCGTCGGGGCGATCGTCGCTGGCGAAGGCGCGGAGTTCGGTCGCAGTCGGCGGCAGGCCGGTCAGCGTCAGAAAGGCGCGCCGGCAGAGGGTCGCGCGGTCGGCTTCGGTGGATGGGCGCAGCCCGCGCTGGCGGCGCGCTTTGGCCAGAAAGCGGTCGACGGGGTGCGCTTCGGGGCCGTCCGGCACGGCGACCGGTTGCGGCGGCGTGAACGCCCAGTGGCTCTCGTAGGCGGCGCCCGCGTCGATCCAGCGTCGCAGGATGTGCCGTTGCTCAGCGGTCAACGTCGGCTTGCCGCTGTCGGGCGGCGGCATCACCTCGTCGGCGTCATGGGCGGCGATGCGCCGCCATAGCTCGCTCGCCTCGGCGTTGCCGGGCACGATCGCCGCGCCGCCGTCGCGTGCGCGGACGGCGTCTGTGCGCGCGTCGAGGCGTAGGTCGGCCTGCCGCGTGGCGGCATCGGGACCGTGACACTTGAAGCAACGGTCCGAAAGGATCGGCCTGACATCGCGTCCGTAGCGGACTTCGTCAGCGGCCTGCGCGAGAGCCGACGCGGCGGCGAAGAGCGCCGGAGCGATTCTGGCGGCGAAACAGGTCGGCAACGGCATGCTCGATCATCTTTGCCGAACGTGCGTTACTGTCAGCCACGGCGGTCCTACAGTTTTGTCGCAATAATGCACCAGCGGGCAGCTTGCGTGACTGTGCGCGGCGCAGAAGCGGTTGGCGAGCGCAACGGCAAGTCCACGCCTTCGTCGCTCTAGCCACAATCGATGCGGAACACGGCTTCGCGCGCCAACGCGACGCGAAGGCCGAGGCCGTAGCTGTCGCGGGCGCGCCCGTCGGCGAGATCGGCGCTGCCGCCGGCGACGGGACGCAGCCCGGCGATGGCGAAACCGGCGCCCGCCCGGTGCAATCCCGCCATGCGGCCATCGCTCGTCGCTCCGTTCGTCAGCCTCCTCGTCGCCGCCGGCCTCGTCGCGCAGGCGCCCGCGCCGCGCGTGACAACCTCGGGGCCGCTGGACCTCGGCGTCGTCGACCTGCCGGCGGGGGAGGTCGAACTCGTGTTCACGCTGCTCGGCAGCAACGACAAGGCCAAGCCCCGCCGCATGGTCGGCGTCGACTACGTGCGGCTGGAGCGGTTGCCGTGAGCGCGCGCGGCCGGCGCGGCGGTGCATTCGAGTGTCCGCACTGCGGTGCTGCCGTGCCTGCGCGCGCCAAGGTCTGCCGCGAGTGCGGCAGCGACGCCGGCACGGGTTGGCTCGATGGCGACGAGATCGACTACCAGAGCCTCGACATTCCGCACGGCTACGGCCCGGACGACGACGGCGGCGCGGCCGCGGAGCGCGCTGGGCGCCGGGCGTGGTGGTTCGCGCCGGTCGCCGTGCTCACCGCCGCGGCGTTGTTGGCGCTGGCGATGTGCGCGCGGGTCTGAGGGCCGCGCTGGACGCGCGCGCCGGTTGGCCGGTTGCCGTAGCGGAAGGGGACGCGGGGCGCGCCGGTCGGGTCACTACCTGAGCACGAGCCGGGCGACCGTCGCGCAGTGGATGCGGACGACGCCTGGCGGAGTTCCCGTCGTGTCCGTGGCGACCTGCAGCGTGATCCAACCGTCGCCGCTCCTTGGGACGTCCGTGACCAGCGTGCCAGTGATCCATTCGGTGGCGAGCAGGTGGACCTGCGCCCCGGCGACGAACGGCCAGTCGTTCGCCGCAGCCGCCGCCGGCGCTGCCTGCGCCGCGCCGCGCCGGGCGACCGGCAGCGCCTGCGCGATCGGTCCCTCTGCGAACGTCGCCGTGTCGTCGTCGCCCGTCGCGCGCAGCGTCACGGTGACCGGGAAGTGGTCGCTGTAGATCTTGCGCCACGCATCCTTGTCCATGCCGTCGAAGTCGCCGTCGACCGCGAGCGAGCCGCGCTGGACCTCGGCGCAGGCGTCGGCGACGACGACCTGATCGATCGGCTCGGGGAAGTGCATGATCGTCGGCGTCGGCTGCGCGTGCGTCAGCCAATGCCGCAGCTTGCCCGCCTCGAGCGCCTGCTGCGGCTGCGTGCCGTAGGTGCAGTTGAAGTCGCCGAGCAGCACGATGTCCTGGTCCTCGCCGGCCGTCTGCTGCAGGCCGTCGAGCCACTGCGCCAGCAGCGTCGACTCGCCGCGCCGTTTCTGCTCGTCGTCGGGCTTGCGGCCGGCCTTGAGGTGCACGGTGACGAGGCGGAAGTCGGCGCCGCTGCCGAGGTGGCGGAAGGCGCCGGTGACCGGCACGCGGTGGAAGATCGGCTTGCCCTCGAACTCGCGCGGCAGTTGCAGCAGCTCCTCGCAGTGCAGCAGTTCGACCGCGGCGGTGTCCCACAGGAAGCCGATGCGCTGCGCGGTCTTCTTGTCATCCCACTCGCCCGACGTGCCGAGCAGGCAGGCCCACGACGGGCCGGCGGCGGCCGCGACCTTGCGCAGCGTCGCCTCGTCGTTGACCTCCTGCACGGCGAGCGCGACGACGCCGAGTTCGCGCACCTTCTTGCCGAGCAGCGCGAGTTCGCGCTCGTCGCGATTCTGCAGGTTGTTGCGGAAGTTGCCGTCGGCGCCGAGGAACTCGAGGTTCCAGGTGCCGACCTTGAACTCGACGGGCTGCGCGAGCGTCGGCGGGACCGGGTGCTGGGCGATGGCAAGCGCGCCGAGCGCGAGCGCCAGGGACAGGCAGAGCGGGAGCGTACGGATCATGCGTTGCCTTCGGCCCGCGCGCGGATGCCGCGCATCAGGTCCTGGAGGAAGTGGATGTTGTGGATCGACAGCAGGATGCCGGCCAGCATCTCGTCGGCGACGGCGAGATGGCGCAGGTAGGCGCGCGAGTAGTTGCGGCAGCAGTAGCAGGCGCAGCCCTCGACCAGCGGGCTCGGGTCGTCGGCGTATTGGGCGTTGCGCAGCTTGAGCGAGCTGCCGTCCGGTCCGAACGCGGTGTGGTTGCGGCCGTGGCGCGTCGGCACGACGCAGTCGAACATGTCGACGCCCTGCGCGGTCGCGGCCAGCAGGTCCTCGGGCATGCCGACGCCCATCATGTAGCGGATCTTGCCGGTGGGCAGGCAGTCGACGGCGGCGTCGAGCGCGATGGCCATCTGCGCCTTGGTCTCGCCGACGCTGAGGCCGCCGATGGCGTAGCCGTCGAAGTCCATCGCCGCCATGGCCTGCGCGCTCGCCAGGCGCAGATCGGGGTCGATGCCGCCCTGGCAGATGCCGAACACCGCCTGGCCGCGGGCGCTGCCGCCCCAGCGGTCGTGCACGTCGCGGGCCATGCGCGCCCAGCGCAGCGTGCGTTCGTGCGCGTCGCGTTGCACGTCGCGGCTGGCGTCGCCGGGCGGGCAGTGGTCGAGCACCATCGCGATGTCGGGGCCGAGTTGCTTCTGGAACGTCAGCACCGACTCCGGCGTGCAGCGGTGGCTGCTGCCGTCGATCACCGACTGGAAGGTCACGCCGGCGTCGTCGACCTTGACCTTGCCGCCGAGCGAGAAGACCTGGTAGCCGCCGCTGTCGGTCAGGATCGGCCCGTGCCAGTTCATGAACTGGTGCAGGCCGCCGAGCCGCTCGATGCGCTCAGCGCCGGGACGCACGTGCAGGTGGTAGCTGTTGGCGAGGATCAACTCGGCGCCGGTCGCCCTGACCTGCTCGGGCGTGAGCCCCTTGAGCGTCGCGTAGGTGCCGACCGGCGCGAAGCACGGCGTCTCGAAGGTGCCGTGCGGGGTGTGGTAGCGGCCGCGTCGCAACTTGCCGTTCTGGCCGAGCAGTTCGAAGCGGAAGGCGGTCACGGCGGCGCGGTGCGTGGCGGGGGCGGTCGGTCAGACGAACGGCAGTTCGCCGGTGGCCTTCGTCGGCGGCGGCAGGCCGAGGTGTTCGAAGGCCCGCGGCGTGGCGACGCGGCCGCGCGGCGTGCGGGCCAGCAGGCCGACGCGGATCAGGTGCGGCTCGAGCACGTCCTCGAGCGTGTCCTCGGCTTCGTCGATCATCGCCGCGAGCGTCTTGAGGCCGATCGCGTCGCCGCGCTGGATCAACGCGCGCAGCAGCTTGCGGTCGACTTCCTCGAGGCCGAGGTGGTCGATGCGCAGCCGCAGAAGGCCTTCCGTCGCCGCAGCGGCGTCGATCGCCGGCTTCTGCTGCACCTGCGCCAGGTCGCGCACGCGGCGCAGGATGCGCAGGCTCATGCGCGGCGTGCCGCGGCTGCGCTCGGCGCAGAGTTGCGCGGCGGCGGGCTCGAGCGTCACGCCAAGGCGCCTGGCGGCGCGCAGCAGGATCTGCTCGATGTCCTGGTGCGGGTACGGCTCGAGGCGCTCGAGGATGCCAAAGCGCGAGCGGAACGCCGCTGACAGCAGGCCTTCGCGCGTCGTCGCGCCGACGAGCGTGAACGGCTGCACGCCCAGCCGCACGCTGCGGCCGCTGGGGCCCGGGTCGAGGACGACGTCGATCGCGTGGTCCTCCATCGCCGAGTAGAGGTACTCCTCCAGCGTCTTCGGCAGCCGGTGGATCTCGTCGATGAACAGCACCTGGTTGCGCTTGAGGCGGGTCAGCGTGCCGGCGAGGTCCTTCGGCGCGCCGAGCGCTGGGCCCGACGTCAGCACGATGTCGCTGCCCATGCCATGAGCGATCAGGTGGGCTAGCGTGGTCTTGCCCAAGCCCGGGGGGCCGCACAGCAGCACGTGGTCGAGCGGCTCGGAGCGCTCGCGGGCGGCGTCGATGGCGATCCGCAGGTTGTCGCGGATCTGCTCCTGGCCGACGAAGTCGGCGAAGCTGCCCGGCCGCAGGCTGCGGTCGAACTCGCGCTCGTTGGGGTCGGGTCGGTCGTGGAACACCATCGCGGGATCGGGATCGTACTTGCGTCCACAAGCGGATCCACCACGCTGGTGTCGTGACCGACGCTGAACTGCCGATCTACCAACTGCTGGGCGAGGAGCGCCTGCGCGCCATCGTCGCCGGCTTCTACCGGCGGGTGCCCCAGGACCCGATCCTCGGGCCGTTGTATCCGCCGCACGACCTGGCCGGCGCCGAGCAGCGGCTGCGCAGCTTTCTGATCTACCGCTTTGGCGGGCCGCCGGACTATCTGCGCGAACGCGGCCATCCGCGCCTGCGCATGCGCCACATGCCGTTTGTCGTCGACCAGAAGGCGCGCGACCGCTGGATGGAGTTGATGCTGGCGGCGATCGACGAGCAGCCGGCGGCGGCGCCGCACCGGGTCTACCTCGAGAAGTTCCTCGGCGACATTGCGACGTTCTTGATGAACTCGGCGTGACGGCGGGGTGTGGCGCGGCGCGCTGGCGCTGGCCATGCTGCGGCGATGCGCACCCTAGCTTCGCTGCTCGCGTTCGCGGTCGCCGTCGCCGCCCAGGATCCCAAGACTGATCCGTCCACGCCGCTGTGGAACGGCGTCGACCTCGCCGGCTGGCACGGCCAGCGCCACGAGAGCCCGTACAAGCTGGCGGCGATGGCCGCCGACGCGCGTGCCATGCTGCGCGCGGACGACGACGCGACGGTGCGCGCGCATTGGCGCGTCGCGAACGGCGAACTGATCAACGACGGCGAAGGCGCCTACTTGACCACCGACCGTGACTACGGCGACGCCGAGTTCGAGCTCGAGTACAAGACCGTCGCCAAGGCCGACTCGGGCATCTACCTGCGCGGCAGCCCGCAGGTGCAGATCTGGGACTTCACCGAGGCCGGCGGCAAGTGGAAGCTCGGCGCCGACAAGGGCAGCGGCGGCCTTTGGAACAACGAGAAGCACGAGCGCTTCCCGCCGCAGCTGGCCGACAAGCCGTTTGGCGAGTGGAACCGCCTGCGCATCCGTCAAGTCGGCGCCCGCACGTGGGTGTGGCTGAATGGCGTCGCCACGGTGGACGGCACCATCATGGAGAACTACTGGGACCGAAAGCTGCCGCTACCGCGCACCGGCCCGCTGCAGTTGCAGACCCACGGCGGCGAGATCCGCTTCCGCAACCTGACGGTGCGCGCGATCGGCGGCGCCGAGGCGAACCGGCTGTTGTCGGCGCGCGCGGCGGTGGAGTTCGCGCCGATCTTCGACGGCAACACGTTCGACGGCTGGGAGGGCGCGACCGGCGAGTACGAGATCGTCGATGGCGCCATCCGTTGCCAGCCGGGCAAGGGCGGCAACTTGTTCACCAAGGCGTCGTACGGCGACTTCGTCGTGCGCCTGCAGTTCCGCCTGCCGCCGGGCGGCAACAACGGCCTCGCCATCCGCTACCCGGGGACCGGCGATCCGGCGTACGCCGGGGTCGAGGTGCAGGTGCTCGACGACACGCACCCGAAGTACGCGACGATCAAGGATTGGCAGGCGCACGGCTCGGTCTACGGCCTCGCACCGAGCGCGCGCGGCTACCTGCGGCCTGCGGGCGAGTGGAACTTCGAGGAAGTGACCGTGCAGGGTTCGCGCGTCACCGTCGAGCTCAACGGCTCGGTGATCGTCGACGCCGACCTGAAGGGCAGGAAGAGCGAACTCGGCGACAAGCACGTCGGCCAGGATCGCGCCGCAGGACGTTTTGGCTTCTGCGGCCACGGCGATCCGGTCGAGTTCCGCGCCGTGCAGATCAGGCGCCTCTGAGGCGCCGGCAGATCCCCGCGGCGTCGAAACGACTGCGGCCGGCAGCGCGCGAGGCGCCGCCGACCGCGGTGTTCATCCCGGCTCGTGGCGGGGGCTCAGCTGCAACCGCTGGTCGCGCCGCAGGACACGCACTTGAGGCACGTGCCGTTGCGCACCAAGGTGAAGGCGCCGCAGCTGCCGCACGGATCGCCTTCGTAGCCCTTCAGCTTGGCCTCGGCGACCTTAATGCGCGTCTGGCGCGTCGCCAGCTGGGCCGCGGTCGGCTCAGCGCGCAACAGCGCCGCGTTGGCCGTCGGCGCGGCGGCCGCGGCCAGCGCGGCGTCACCGTTGTCGTTACCCATGCTGCTGCCATCGCTGTCATGGCCCCGGATCAAGCCGCGGCTCGCCGGGTGCAGGTGCGCGTCCGCGTGCACTGGCGGCGGCGGCGCTGCGCCCTCGTACACCGTCTCGGAGACGACCTCCTCCTCGGTGAACTCGTCGTCGTTGTGTGCGCCCATGGTCGTGTTGCGCAGGTCCTCGCTCGAGATCTGGGCCAACTCCTCGCGGCCGAGGTAGCTGATCGCCAGCTCGCGGAAGACGTAGTCGATGACCGAGGTGACCATCTTGATCTGGTCGTGGCCCTGCACCATGCCGTTCGGCTCGAAGCGCGTGAACACGAACGCGTCGGCGAACTCGTCCAGCGGCACGCCGTGCTGCAGGCCGAGCGACACCGCGATCGCGAAGCAGTTCATCAGGCTGCGGAACGCGGCGCCCTCCTTGTGCATGTCGAGGAAGATCTCGCCGAGCGAGCCGTCCTCGTACTCGCCGGTGCGCAGGTAGATCTTGTGGCCGCCGACGACCGCCTTCTGGGTGTAGCCCGCGCGGCGGTTGGGCAGCTTGCGGCGCTTGGCGATGTAGCGGTGGACGACGCGCTCGGTGATGCGCGCTGCCATCGCGTGGGCCTCCGGCGTGATCGCCGGCGATGTCTGCGCCGCCGCCGAGCCGTCGTCGTCGACCGTCGAACTGAGCGGCTGGCTCAGCTTGCTGCCGTCGCGGTAGAGCGCCACGGCCTTGAGCATCAGCTTCCAGCCCAGCCGGTACGCGTCCTTGACGTCGGCGAGGCTCGCGTCGTTGGGCATGTTGATGGTCTTGCTGATCGCGCCGCTGATGAACGGCTGGACCGCGGCCATCATGTGGAGGTGGGCGGCGTACGGGATGTAGCGCTGGCCCTTCTTGCCGCAGCGGTTGGCGCAGTCGAAGACCGGCAGGTGCTGGTCCTTGAGGTGCGGCGCGCCCTCGACCGTCATCGTGCCGCAGACGAAGTCGTTGGCGGTGGCGATGTCGGACTTGCTGAAGCCGAGGTGCTTGAGCAGGTCGAAGCTCCAGTCCTTGAGTTGTTCGTCCGTCAAGCCGAGCTTCGTCTTGAGGAACTCCTCGCCGAGGATGCCCTTGTTGAACGCGAACGCGATGTCGAACGCGCCCTCCATGGCCTTCTCGATCTTCGCCAGGGCAGCGTCGTCGAAGCCGCGCTGGACAAGGGTCTCGTGGTTGATTGCCGGCGCGCCGGCGAGCGTCTTGCGGCCGATGACGTACGCGAGGATGTCGTCGACCTGGCTCGGCGTGTAGCCGAGCTTGCGCAGCGCTGGGGCGATGCTCTGGTTGGCGATCTTGAAGTAGCCGCCGCCGGCGAGCTTCTTGAACTTGACCAGCGCGAAGTCCGGCTCGACGCCGGTCGTGTCGCAGTCCATCAACAGGCCGATCGTGCCGGTGGGCGCAATGCAGGTGACCTGCGCGTTGCGGTAGCCGTGCTTCTCGCCGAGCGCGAGCGCGCGGTCCCAGCACTCACGCGCCGACTCGAGCAGGTTGGCCGGGCAGATCTGCGGGTCGATGCCGGCCGGCGTCACGCTCAAGCCCTCGTACTCCGAGGCCGAGGCGTTGTAGGCGGCGCGCCGGTGGTTGCGGATGACCCGCAGCATCGGCTCCTTGTTGCGCTCGTAGAGCGGGAAGGCGCCGAGCTCCTTGGCCATCTCGGCCGAGGTCGCGTACGACTCGCCGCACAGGATCGCCGACAGCGCGCCGGCCAGCGCGTACGCCTTCGGCGACGCGTAGGGGATGCCCAGGCGCATCAGGATCGTGCCGAGGTTGGCGTAGCCGAGGCCGAGCGTGCGGAACTCGTAGCTCTTCTGGGCGATCTCCTTGCTCGGGAAGCTCGCCATCAGCACCGAGACTTCGAGAACGATCGTCCACAGGCGGGCGGCGTGCTTGTAGCCCTCGAGGTCGAATGTGGCGTCATCGAACAGGAACTTCTGCAGGTTGATCGACGCCAGATTGCAGGCCGTGTCGTCGAGGAACATGTACTCGCTGCACGGATTGCTCGCGTTGATGCGGCCGTTCGCCGGACACGTGTGCCACTCGTTGACCGTCGTGTCGTACTGCACGCCCGGGTCGGCGCACGCCCAGGCGGCGTAGGCGACCTTGTCCCACAGGTCGCGGGCGTCGATTTCCTTCGCCACGCCGTGGTCGGTGCGGCGGATCAGGCGCCACTTGCCGCCCTCGTCGACCGCGCGGAAGAACTCGTTGGGGATGCGGATCGAGTTGTTCGAATTCTGGCCGGAGACGGTGGCGTAGGCCTCGCCGTCCCAGTCGGTCGAGTACTCGGTCACGTCGATCGCCTTCAGGCCCTGGCCGGCCAACTGCAGCGCACGTTGCAGGTAGCTCTCGGGGATGCAGGCGGCGCGCGCCTCGCCGAGTGCTGCGCGCAGGCGGGCGTTCTCGCGCGGCTGGGTGATGACCTTCTCGCCGCCGGTCTCGTCGGTGACGTGGCAGGCGTTGATCACCGCGTTGAGGTTGCGGCGGATCAGCTTGCTGCCCGATACCAGCGCGGCGACCTTCTCCTCCTCGTGGACCTTCCACGACACGAACGTCTCGACGTCCGGATGGTCGAGGTCGAGGCAGACCATCTTGGCGGCGCGGCGCGTGGTGCCGCCCGACTTGATGGCGCCGGCGGCGCGGTCGCCGATCTTGAGGAAGCTCATCAGGCCGGAGCTCTTGCCGCCGCCTGAGAGGCGCTCGTTCTCGCCGCGGAGCTGCGAGAAGTTGCTGCCCGTGCCCGAGCCGTACTTGAACAGGCGCGCCTCGCGCGTCCACAGGTCCATGATGCCGCCCTCGTTGACGAGGTCGTCGGACACGGACTGGATGAAGCACGCGTGCGGTTGCGGCCGCTCGTAGGCGTTGCGGCTCTTGATCACCTTGGGCGTCGAACTGTCGCTGGCCGGATCGACGAACCAGTGGCCCTGTGCTGGCCCGGTGATGCCGTAGGCGTAGTGCAGGCCGGTGTTGAACCACTGTGGCGAGTTCGGCGCCGCGTGCTGCGCGGCGAGCATGTGGCTGAGCTCATCCTCGAACGCCTGCGCGTCGTCGGTGCTGTCGAAGTAGCCGTACTCCTCGCCCCAGTGGCGCCAGCAGCCGGCGAGGCGGTGGAACACCTGCCGCGCGTCCTTCTCGCCGCCGAGCACGGGGTTGCCGGCGTCGTCGACCCGGATCTTGCTGCCGTCCTCGCCCTTCTGGGGCACGCCCGCCTTGCGGAAGTACTTCTGCGCCAGGATGTCGACGGCGACTTGGCTCCAGTGCGTTGGGACGTCGATGTCGCGCGCCTCGAACACCAGCGATCCGTTCGTGTTGCGGATCTCGGAACTGCGCTTGCTGAACGCGATGCCCTCGTAGGGGGACTTGCCTTTGACCGTGAACCGACGATTGACCTTCACCTGACTTCCTCCTCGACGCGGTGGCGATGCCACCGGAACTTCTTGACCGCCTGACGGACGCGCCTGATCGGTGGCCCTGACCGAAGGCTCCGACCTTACAGCGCGGCGTCGCTGTTGCGTGCGGGGACGCGACGGCGTCCCCAACCGGGCGATGCGGCAGGGATCGACGAGAGCCTTGCCTGGAGCATGCTGCCGCGCTGGGCGCGGTCACCCTCCCCGATGGGAATCACGATGGGAGCCTGGGTGGGCAACCCGGCTGCCGCAACCTGGACCCGCTGGCGCCCCCTGTGCAGGCGAACTGCATCGACAGTTGGTCGGACCGGAACAAGGCGAGGACCGGCGAGGGGAGCGGGTTGGTTGGTGGGCGTGCCGATGGGGTACTCCCAGGCGCATGCTTGGCCGTTGCCCTCCGGGCAACAGCCGACACCGACCGAAGATGCAGAGAACGTGCTCGGCCGATAGCCGAGCCTGCGACAACGGTTCCCTATCGTGCCCCGGCGCGAAGCCTGGGGCGGCATGAGACGAGCGGTAACCGCCGCGCAGGGTGCCACTAGATATGGGGTCTGGCGCAGTGCTGCAACCCATCGCTAGCGAAAAGTCGGATCATTCGCCCGACCTCGGCGCGGCGCGTCCTTGTTAGCGATTCGCAAACTGGGGAGTCAGCGGCTGCTCGGTTCTGGCAACAGGCATCCGACCGCCGTCCGGTGCGCGTTCGCGGGTTTTGCGCCGCCGACGACAGCGGCGATGGCGTCGCCGAGGTCGTGGCTACTGGCCGTCGTCTGCCGGCTGCCCAGCGCCTGCCACTGGTCGTCGATGCGGCCGACATATTGCGCGCCAGAGTGGGTCAGCACGACTGCTTCCGGCGTGCGTTCGACGCCGAACCTGCGCGCAGTCGCCTGGGCGGGCTCGAGGACGACACGACCCGGCAATTCGTAGTCGGCCGCGTGCCGCTGCGCCGCCGCCGGCGCGAGGTCGGGATCGACGTGGACGATGAACCACTCGACCGGCTCGGCGCGGAAGCGCGCCGCCAACGCGCGCAGCGTCGGCGCGTAGGCGTTGGCGATCGGGCACTCGTGGCTGGTGAAGATCAGCACGCGCACCGTGCCCGGAGCGACGGCGCGCAGGTCGACGGCGGCGCCGGTGATGTCGCGGGCGCCATCGGGGCCGCCGGCGCACGCTGCCGTGAGCAGCGCCAGCGCCGCGACCCGTGCGTTCACTCGCCGCCCCCTGAGTTGCCGCCGCTGCCGCCGCCCCCTGAGTTGCCGCCGCTGCCGCCGGACGAGCCGCCGCCGGTGTTGCCGCCGCGCCGGCGCCGGCCACCGCCGGTGTCGCCGCCGCCGCTACCGCCACCTGGCGCGCCGGGAAGCCCTGGCGTGCTGCCCGGCTGGCCGCCGAGGCCAGCGCCGAACTGCTTGAGCAGGTCGGTCACGCCCTTGGCTTCCTCGCGCGTCAGGCCGCCGTCGCCGTCCTTGTCGAGCCCCGCGAAGAACATCTGCATCTGCCGCGGCAGTTCGTCCTTCGCCAGCTTGCCGTCGCGGTTCTTGTCGTAGGTGTCGAACTGCTCGTCGACGACCTTCTCGGCGCGGGCGATCGCGCGCTCGGCGTTCTTGCCGCCGACCGCCGCAAGCAGCGCGGCCACGTCGTTCTCGTCGGCGGGCGCGACGAGCAGCGTGACGCTGCCCATCTCGTCGCTCGTCTCGCGGCCCCAGCGCACGCGCTTGGGTGGCTTGTTGGGGTTGTTCGGATTGTTGGCGCTGTTGTCGTAGCGCAGGTCGGCGCGCAGGGTCGCGCCCTTGGGGATACGCACTAGGTCGCGGAACGTGTAGGTGTTCTGCCAGTCGAAGTCCCAGTCGCGGATGTGCAGCAACGGGATCTCGCCGTCCTTGGACTCGGCGAACATCTTCACCGACGTGCAGAGCTGGTGGGCGTGGCCGCCGATCTGCACGGCGTCGACGTCGCACGGCAGCTCGAAGCGGTCCTGCAGCTTGTAGTCCTTGGCGCCGGCGGGAATGTCGAGGCCGGCGGTGGCGCCGAACAGCGGCGGCAACTGGATCGAGACCAGGGTGCGCGTCGGCGGCTTGTCGGCGAGGTGCAGGCCGATCGTCGTCTGCTCCTTCTCCTTCTTGCCCGACGGGTGCAGGTGGCTCTGCAGCACGAGGTCGCTGCCCTTGGGCAGCTTGATGGCGAGGCCCTCGGGCAGGTGCTCGGGCATACCGCCGACCGCCCAGGTGGCGATCAGCGGCGCGTTCTGCAGCCGCATGCCGCCGAAGCCGGGCTTGCCGTCCTTGCCTTCGAGGCGTTGGCCTTCGCCGGCCTCGTCGAGGAAGACCAGCACGTGGTGCAGCACCGCGCGCGCGCTGGGTCGCACCTCGATCGCCGTGATCCACTTGTCCTCGGTCAGGCCGACCGGGATGGCGAAGTTGCGGTAGACGTCGCGGCCGCCGGCGGCGACCTCGTAGGCGCCGCCCGTGCGCAGCACCATGTCCGGCTCGCCGAGCTGCCAGCCTTCGGGGAACGTCGGCGGCTTCGGCGCCTTGTCGGCCGGGCCTTCGGGCATGCCGGCCTTGACCCAGTCGCGGAACAACGCGATCTGCGCGTCGCTCAGCCGCATCTCGTTGCGGAAGGAGCCATAGCCGGGGGCCGGGTGCCACGGCGGCATGAAGCGATCCTCGACCGCTTGCAGGACGTTGCGGCCGCGCTTGCGCACGTCGGCGAAGGTCAGCAGCGGGAACGGCGCGACTTCGCCGGGCCGGTGGCAGCTCGCGCACTTGCCGAGCACGATCGGCGCAATGTGCTCGTTGTAGTTGGGCGCCGACGCCGACGGAGCCGACCCCGATGGGGCTTGCGCCAGCGCAGTCGCGGCGACGGCGAGCGAGCAGAGCAGACGCTTGGCTAGGAACGTTCGCATACAGCGTTGGATTGTCACCCCGAATGGGCCCCGGGGACAGGCCCGGGCCGCCCGCCGTCACTTCTTGGCGGCGCTGGCGGCCGGATCGGCAGCCTTCTTGGTGTCGTCGAACCCGATTTTCAGGACGTTCTGGTAGGCCGGGATCGCGCGGATGTCCTGGCCGAGTTTCGCCAGCAGTGTGCGCACGGCCTCCTGCAACTGCGCGTCTTCCTGCGGGTCGCCGAGCGCGCGCTGACCGGGATACACGGCGCCGCGCAGGTCGCTGACCTGGTCGCGGACCTCGTAGCGCAACCAGCGCCGCACGTCGTCCTGCGACAGCTTGGTGTCGAGTTCGGCGTAGAACGCGGCGAAGTCCGGGTAGCGCGTGGGATCGCCGCCATCGCCCTCGGCGAGCGCGCGGAACAGCGTTTCGTTTTGCGCCAGGTGCTTCTTGACGTACTCGCGGAACGCGCCCTTTTTGAGCAGCGCCAACACGGCGCTGTTCTTCCAGGCGTCCTCGGGTTTGTTCTCCAGCAGGTCGAGGACCTTGTCCGGCGTCACGCCCCAGCCCGGATCGACGATGCGGCCGTCCTTGTCGAACTCGCGGTGCGGGCAGCGGCCGCTCGGCAGGTAGTACTTGGCGATCGTCAGCTTGATGTGCGCGCCGGGGTCGTACTTGCCGTTCTTGTTGCGATCCTCGTAGGGCTCGCCGTCCTGCCAGACGCGGTCCTTGTTGAGGTCCTCGAACTTCTCAGCGGGGTCGCTGTCGAGGTCGAGGATGTTCTGCACGCTGCCCTTGCCGAACGAGCGCTCGCCGATGATGGTCGCGCGCTGCATGTCCTGCAGCGCGCCGGCGGTGATCTCGCTGGCGGAGGCCGAGAAGTTGTTGGTCAGCACCGCCACCGGTAGCTCGCAGACCTTGCGGTTGCGATCGGACGTGTGGTACTCGCGGCGCGGTTCGGCCGGACCCTCGGTGTAGACCACCAGCTTCCTGCCGGCGACGAATTGCTCGACGATCGTGCGCGCCTCCTGCAGGAAGCCGCCGGTGTTGTTGCGCACGTCGAGCACGATGCCCTTGGCTCCGCGCTGCTCGAGGTCGGCCAGCGCCTTGCGCAGGTCTTCGCTGATGTTCTGGCTGAAGTTGATCAGTTCGACGTAGCCGATGTCGCCGGGGACCATCGCCCAGTTGATCGCGGGCACGCTGATCTGGCGGCGCACGACCGTCAGTTCCTCGGGCTTCTGGAATCCGGGCCGGAAGACCTTCAGGGTGACCGCGGTCTCGGGGCGGCCCTTGAGTCGCACGATGATTTCGTCGGTCGTGTGGCCGGCGGTCTCCCAGCCGTCGATCTCAAGGATCTTGTCGCCGCTCTTCATGCCGGCCTTGTAGGCAGGCCCGCTGTAGATCGGCCGCACGATCGAGAAGTCGCCGTCCTGGTCGAAGTTGACGAAGGCGCCGATGCCGCCGTACTCGCGGTTGAGGTCGAAGAAGAACTTCTGGAACTCGGCGCTGGTGAAGAACGTGCTGTGCGGGTCGAGGCCGGCCAGCATGCCCTTGGCTGCGTACTCCAGCAGATCTTCGTCGCTGACCTCGTCGCCGCGCACGTGCAGCGCGCGGATGCGCTGCTTGAGTTCGTCGAGCAGCGCATAGGCGCCGCCGTCGCCGGGTTTCTGCTCGCCGCGCGATTGCTCGACCACCCGCGCCAGCATCTGCGAGAACTCGCGCCGCTGCTCCTCGCGCTGCAGGTACAGCTTGGCGCGCCGGCCCATGTCGGTCGGCTGGTCCTGGATGTCGCGCAGGATCGCCCAGGCGGGCCCGCCTTCGATGTTCATCTCGGCCAGCGCCAGCGCGCCGCGCTGCTGCAGCTCGCGGTCGCTCGACTGCAGGAACTGCTCGAGCACGGTCTTGGCGGTGACGCGCTGGGCGTTGGTGCCGACGCCGTACAGCGCCAGCGCGGCTTCGATGCGGACCTTCGGCGGCTGCAGTTCGTCCTTGGCGACGCCGTCGACGAGCTTCTGCACGTCGGGCAGCACGCGGGTGTTGAACAGTCGGTCGTCGCCAAGCACGACCAGCGCGGCGATGCGCTGGTCCTCGGCTTCGCCGACGGGCGTGGCGCCACCGACGCGCCAGCCGGCGACCGGCTTCAGCAACTCGAGCAGGTCCTTGCCGTAGGTCGTGTCGACCTTCAGGTCGCGCAGCGCGAGCGCCGCCAGCAGGCGCGCCTTGGGGCCTACTTCCTTCGCCTGCTTGACCACGACGTCGCGGAAGGCGTCGGCGTTCTGCTCGGGCGCCAGGTCGGCGAGCGCGGGCGCGCGCGCGAAGGCGTCGGCGACGGTCGCCGTCTCCGCTTGCTCGAGTTGGGCCCGAACCTGGACGGCGAGGTCCTGGGCGACTGCGGACGTTGCGGCCGCGAGGGCGAGCCAGAGTAGGCGGGCGAACGGGATGACCTGGATGCCGTGGAGCATGCTGCGGTGGAAACGGCGGTTGCGATGCGCGCGGCGCCGTCGGCAGGGGATCGGCCTTCGGTCCCGCCCGGATGCACGGAAATCGCCGCCGGGAAAGACCGCGCCGCCGACGGGCCGTTGCCGTCGGACGGGCCGCGCGTCGCATCTATACGAGCGGTGCGCGAAGTTGCCCAACGGGAAAAGGCCATCAGTGGACTTGGGACGAAGCGGCGACCGGGGGGTAGAGTCCGCAGCGTGACCGAGGATCCTCCATACTACGACGGCTTGACGCACCTCGACGCCCGCGGCCGCGCCAACATGGTCGACGTCGGCGGCAAGCCGGCCAACGCTCGGCGCGCCATCGCCGAGGCGCTGGTGCGACTCGACGCCGACACCCGCGCGCTGCTGTTCGCCGGTCGGTTGCCAAAGGGCGAAGCGCTCGCTGTGGCGCGCGTCGCGGGCATCCAGGCCGCCAAGGACACGGCGCGGGTGATCCCGCTTTGCCATCTGCTGCCGCTGAGCCACGTCGCCGTCGACTTCGCGCCGCACGGCGCCGACGCCGTGCGCATCACCTGCGAAGCGGCGACGGTCGCCGGCACCGGTGTCGAGATGGAGGCCATGACCGGCGCCGCCGTCGCGGCGTTGACCGTCTACGACATGGTCAAGGCGCGCTGCCGCGGCGCCGTCGTCGAGGCGCTGCGGCTGGTGCACAAGTCGGGCGGCAAGTCCGGCGTCTACGACGCCCCACTCGCCGGCGCATGAGCGGGCGCGCGGTCGCCGTCGTCGGCGCGACGGGCGCGGTGGGCGAGGAACTGTTGGCGCTGCTGACCACGCGGCGGTTCCCCGTGCGTGAACTGCGCCTGTTTGCGTCGACGGCCGGCGGCGAGTCGCGCGCTGGCCAGCCGGTGCTGCCGCTGACCCCCGGCTGCCTGCGCGGTTGCGATCTCGTGGTCTTCGCCGCCAGCGCCGAGGTGGCGCTGGCGCACGCGCCGCCCGCGGCAGCGGCGGGGGCATTGGTGATCGACTGCAGCACGGCGTTCCGCCGCGACCGGAGCGTGCCGCTGGTGGTGCCGGAGGTGAACGGCGCCGACCTGCGCGGCCACCGCGGTCTCGTCGCCAACCCCAACTGTTCGGCGATCCTGTTGACGCTCGCGCTGGCGCCGCTGCATCGCGCCGTTGGCGTGCGCGCGGCCGTGGTCGCCACCTACCAGGCGGCGTCCGGCGCCGGCCGACCGGGCATCGACGAACTGCGCGCCGGCATCGCGGCGCTGGCGCGGGGCGAGGCGCCGCCGCCCGCCGTGGACCTGCCCCAGCCCTTGGCGGGCAATCTGTTCCCGCACATCGACGCCTTCGGCGCCGAGGGCTACAGCAGCGAGGAGGACAAACTACAGGACGAAGCCCGCCGCATCCTCGGCGTGCCGGACCTGCGCGTCGACGCGACGTGCGTGCGCGTGCCGGTCGAACGCTGCCACAGCGAAGCCGTCGCGGTGCAACTGGCAGCGCCGCTGGCGCCGGCCGCGGCCCGAACCTTGTTCGCGGCTGCGCCCGGGCTCGTCGTCGACGACGAGCCGTCGGCCGGTCGGTACCCGATGCCGAGCACGGTCGCGGGCGCGGATGCGGTTGCCATCGGCCGCATCCGCGGCGGCCGGGTCTTCGTGCCTGGCCTCACGTTCTGGCTGGTCGGCGACCAATTGCGCAAGGGCGCGGCGCTGAATGCCGTACAGATCGCCGAGGCTGCGTTCGCCGCGACCTGAGCGGTGGCGAAGGATTGCTCGGCGGCAGAGCGTGCTGGACTCCGACCCGCCGGCCCCGTTCACTCTCCGGATGCCCGGCGGCGGCGGGTTGCCGCGCCGGAGTCCTGAGCGATGGCCAAGAAGCGCCCCGAACCTTCCAAGAAGTCGTCCCCGTCCGGCAAGTCCGCCGCCGCCTCGGCGGCCAACGATCGCCTCAGCCATCTCGAACGGCTGATCGAGTTGATGGAGGCCAAGGACGTCGTCGAGGTCGAACTGCAGGAAGGCGCCACCCGCTGGCGCGTCCGCCGCAAGGATCCGACCCCGACGGTCGCCTACGCCGCGCCGGCCGCCATGGCCATGCCGGCGATGCCGGTCGCCCACGCTGCGTCCGTCAGCGCGGCCCCGGCCGCCGCTGCCGGCGGCGCCGCCGAGCCGCAGGGGGAGGTGTTCAAGTCGCCGATGCTTGGCACCTACTACCGCGCCGCGTCACCCGAAGCCGAGGCGTTCTGCAAGGTTGGTGACCGCGTCGCGGGCGACCGCACGTTGTGCATCATCGAGGCGATGAAGGTCATGAACGAGATCAAGGCCGAACGCGAGTTCGAGATCCTGGAGATCCTCGTCAAGAACGGCGAGCCGGTGGAGTTCGGCCAGCCCCTGTTCCTTATCCGCTGAGCCTGGCGGCGCCATGTTCCAACGCATCCTGATCGCCAACCGCGGCGAGATCGCGCTGCGCATCCTGCGCGCGTGCAAGGACCTCGGCATCCAGTCCGTCGCCGTCTACAGCGAGGCCGACAAGGACTCGCTGCACCTGCGCTACGCCGACGAGACGATCTGCATCGGTCCAGCGCCGAGTTCGGAGAGCTACCTCAACATCCCGGCGATCATCGCCGCGGCGGAGATCGCCGACGTCGAGGCGATCCATCCGGGCTACGGCTTCCTGTCGGAGAACGAGCACTTCGCCGAGGTCTGCCAGAGCTGCAACATCAAGTTCATTGGCCCGTCGCCGTCGGCGATCGCCAACTGCGGCGACAAGGTCGCGGCGAAGAAGCTGGCGAAGGAAGCCGGCGTCCCGACCGTGCCGGGCAGCGACGGTCCGGTCGAGAACGAGCAGGACGCGCTGCTGATCGCGCGCCGCATCGGCTTCCCGGTGCTGGTCAAGGCGGCTGCCGGCGGCGGCGGTCGCGGCATGCGCGTCGCGCACAACGAGCCGAGCCTCGTCACCGGCTACCACGCCGCCCGCAGCGAGGCCGAGAAGGCGTTCAAGGACTCGACGGTCTACCTCGAGAAGTACATCGAGAAGCCGCGCCACGTCGAGATCCAGATCATGGCGGACCAGCACGGCAACGTCGTGCACCTCGGCGAGCGCGACTGCTCGCTGCAGCGCCGCCACCAGAAGCTGGTCGAGGAGAGCCCCTGCCCGGTGCTCGACGAGAAGACCCGCCAGGCGATGGGCGAGGCGGCGGTCCGGCTCGCCAAGGCGGCCAGCTACCACTCGGCGGGCACGGTCGAGTTCCTGCTCGACAAGGACAGGAACTTCTACTTCATCGAGATCAACTCGCGCATCCAGGTCGAGCACCCGGTGACCGAGATGGTCACGGACACCGACCTCATCCGCGAGATGATCCTCATCGCGGCCGGCAACAAGATGTCCTTCCGTCAGGAGGACATCCGGATGCGCGGCCATGCGATGGAGTTCCGCATCAACGCGGAGGATCCGGACCACAACTTCAAGCCGAGCCCCGGCAAGATCACGACGTTCGTGCCGCCGGCCGGCCCGGGCGTGCGGTGGGACAGCCACATCTACCAGGGCTACTCGGTGCCGCCGCACTACGACTCGATGGTCGGCAAGCTGATCATCCACCGCCACGACCGCAGGCGTACGCTGGAGGTGGCGCGGCGCGCCCTGCAGGAACTGACGCTCGACGGCATCAAGACGACGGCGGGTCTGTTCCTGCGCATCCTCGACCACTCGGACTTCTGCGCCGGCGAGGTCGACACGGGCTTCATCGATCGATACTTCACGCCGCGTTGATCGCGCGGGTTCCTGCGGTCCGCTGCGCGCCGGTCAGGGCGCCGGCGGTCGCGTGCAGTCGGTTTCGAGGGCAGGCATTCCATGAGCATGCGGGTGGGCGTTCTCACCGGCGGCGGCGACGCTCCGGGTCTCAATGCGGCGATCTGCGGCCTCGCGCGCCGATTGCTCGCCGCCAACGCCGAGTTGATCGGCTTCACCGACGGCTGGCGCGGCCTCATCGACGACAGCTCGCGCTCGCTGCAGCGCGAGAACTTCCAACACCTGCTGGTCTACGGCGGCACGTTGCTGGGCAGCAGCGGCGACAATCCATACCGCGAGCCGGCGACGATGGTGCCCAAGGCGCTGGCCACGATCGCGCGGCACAAGCTCGACGCGCTCGTCGCGATCGGCGGCGAGGGCACGCTCGGCGCCGCCGACCGGCTGTTCAAGGACCACCAGGTGCCCGTCGTCGGCGTGCCCAAGACGATCGACAACGACCTCGACGCCACCGACTTCACCTTTGGCTTCTTTTCGGCGGTCGAGACGGCCACGCGCGCCATGGACGACCTGCGCAGCACGGCCGAGTCGCACGGCCGCGTCATGGTCGTCGAGTGCATGGGCCGGCACGCCGGCTGGATCACCGCCTACGCCGGCGTCGCGGCCGGCGCCGAGGCGGTGCTGGTGCCCGAGCGGCCGGCGCACATCGAGGAGTTGTGCCGGAACCTCGCGCGGCTGCGGCAGGCCGGCGCGCGCTCGGCGATCATCGCCGTCGCCGAAGGCGTGCGCATGCACGAGGACGGCGCCTGCCTGTCGTCGATGGACAAGGACGCGTTCGGCGAGTTCAAGACCGGTGGCGCAGCAGCGACGATCGCCAAGCGCGTGCAGGCGCGCCTGGGCTGGGAGGCCCGCCCGGTGGTGCTCGGCCACCTGCAGCGGGCCGGCAAGCCGATCGCCTTCGACCGCATCTTCGCCCTGCGCTTGGGCGCCCGTGCGGCCCGTCTCGTGCTCGAGCGGCGCTTTGGATTCATGGCGGCGATGCGCGCCGGTGATATCGTGGACGTGCCGTTGCATGCGGCGGTCGCGGCGCGCAAGACGCTGACGAACGCCTTCTTGGACCGGTACGAGTCGTTCTTCATGCCGATCGGAGGACCGTGATCGCAAACCTACGTTTGTTCTGCGCCGTGCTGGCCGCTGTTGCCGCTGCTGCCGATGCGGTCGCGCAGGTCCCCGGCTCGACGACCGGCTACCAGTCGTATTTGCGCACCTGGCAGGGCCGGGCGGGCATGTCGACGACGGCCCGGTCGCAAGGTCAAGGGTCGACGCCGCCGCAGGGGTTGATCGTGCCGCAGCAACCCTTCGTCCCGGGCTTGCAGTCGCCTGGTGCGAGCGATCCGTTCCAGGCGCGGTGGAGTGCGCCGCGACCGCTGCAACTGGCGCGCGGCTTCCCGATCTTCCCGTCGCAGTTCGCGGCGCTCGGCGATTACGCCGCGTCTCCCGACAAGATGACGACGCCGATCTTGCCGTTACTGTCAGCGCCCGCGCCGGCGGACAACGAGCCGCTGGGCTGGCCGGCCTGGGCGCGACTCAAGAGCAAGCAGCCGTTGCCCTTCGCGCCGGATGCGGCGCTGTTGATCCGGCACGCCGAGCGCGTGTGGTTCAAGGCCGAGGCCGCCGAACCCTTCGTGCCGTTGGCGTTCCATGACAAGTTGCGCGGACTCAAGGCCGGCGCCAGCGTCGAAGTGCGCAGCATCGGCGAGTTCGAACTGCTGCTGCACAACAGTTCGCGGCTGATCGCCCGCGGTCCGACCCTGGTCCACGTCGACGAGCTCAGCGAGGGCAAGATAGCCTTGCGCGTGCCGACGGTTTCGTGGCTGCGCGTCGCCACCACGGGTCGCGACCACGTCATCGCGCTGCCCGGCGGCGGCACGCTCAGGTTGACGGCGCCGCCGCCTGCGGTCGTGCCGAGCTTCCTGCCCGCGCCCGTGCCGATGTCGGCGCCGCTGCCTGGCGTCACCGACATCGTGATCGATCGCATGTACGAGCCGAGTTGGCTCGGTGGTCGCGCGACCGTGACGAATCTCGGCTCGACGACCGTGACGTGGTCGAGCACGTCCGGAGACGTCGTCGTCGCGCCGGGACAGCGCTTCGTGTTCTTCGTCACGGCGCCGGACGCGCCGCTGCCGGCGGAACTCGCGCTCGGCGGCGCCACGCGCACCGACGACGGTGACGCCGTGCTCTGCCGTGCGGGCCAGGCCGCATCGGTATCGTGGTCAGGCGCATCGTTCGCCCTGCCCAAGGGCGCGACGGTGCGCCTCGAACCACAGCAAGGCCGGCCGTTCGCGCCGGCGCCCGCCAAGGCTCCGGGGGCCGGCGGGCCGTGAGCCCGGCTGAGGTCGCGCGCGCCGTCGCCGTGGCCGCCGAGCGTTTGCCGGGCGAGGTCGTGCGCACGCCGACCGTCGCATCAGCGTGGTGGTCGGCGGCCTGTGGCCGTGAGGTGCGCCTCAAGCTCGAGAACGTGCAGGCGACCGGCAGCTTCAAGCTGCGAGGCGCCACGCATGCGCTACAGCGCCTGCCGGCGGCGAAGCGAGCGCGCGGCGTCGTCGCCGCTTCGTCCGGCAACCACGGCCTCGGACTCGCGTCGGCGGCGCGCACGCTCGGCGTCGCCGCCACGGTCTACGTGCCGACGACGACGGCGGCCGAGAAGCGGGCGGCCATCGCCGCGCTCGGCGCCACCGTCGTCGTGCACGGCGACGACTGCGTCGACACCGAGACCCGCGCCCGTGCCGACGCGCTGACGAGCGGGCGCGCGTACATCTCGCCATACAACGACCCCGATGTGCTCGCCGGCCAGGGCACCATCGCCGTCGAACTGCTCGCGCAGTGGCCGGAGGTCGAGACCGTTTACGTCGCGATGGGTGGCGGCGGCCTGCTCGCCGGCATGGCGGCGTACGCCAAGTCCGTCCGCCCGGACGTCGAATTCGTCGCGTGCTCGCCAGCGGCGTCGCCGGCGATGGCCGCGTGCGTGCGCGCCGGCGCGATCGTCGACGTGCCCTGCCACGACACGTTCTCGGACAGCACGGCCGGCGGCGTCGAGCCGGGCGCGATCACGTTCCCATTGTGTCGCGACCTCGTCGACCGCTGGATCGAGGTCGACGAACGCGCGATCGCCGAGGCCGTCGCCGACACGCTGGCGCACGCGCATCTGCTGGTCGAAGGCGCGGCCGGCGTCGCGTTCGCGGCTTGCCGACAGGACGTCGCGGCTCGTGGTCGCCGTGCGGCAGTGATCGTCTGCGGCGGCAACGTGCCGTACCAGCGCCTGCGCGCGATGCTGGCGCTCGCCGGCCGCTAACGGCCGCAGCGGCCCGGCGGCGCGGCGCCGAGCAGGCTCGCGCGTTGGCGACGATGCCAACTGTGCCGGCTGCTGATACGTCGAGCAGCGCGCCGAGGACGACACAGCCGAGCGCCAACGACACGAGTGGCGCTGCGTAGGTCGCGGGCGAAGTCGCTGCTGACCAGCGAACGCGTCTGGTAGCCGCGCACGCCGGGCAACCGGCGCGAGACGCTGGCGGCATGCCTGGCGGCGTTGATCCCGGCGACGGTGGTCTGGCGCGCGCGCTAGAAGGCGCCGTCGGGCAGCGCGGCGGAAGCTCGGTATGTGCACAAATGGCGCGGTTCGTCGCCCCGGCTTGGGTAGGCGCGTAAGGTGAGGCTGGCGCGACGCAGCCGGCGGGTAGATTGCGCGTCATGCGCACCGTCCTGCTGCTGCTCCTCACCGCATCGCCGTCGCTCGCCCAGGACCGCAACGTTTCCGGCGGGCCGCTGCGCGCCGACCAATCCTGCTACGACGTGTTGCGCTACGGCTTGCGCATCGCCGTCGATCCGGCGCAGAAGCGCATCGACGGCGTGCTGACGATGCGCGCCCGGCGCGTCGCCGACGGCGAGCGCATCGCGCTCGACCTCGACCCGGCGCTGGCCCTAAGCGCCGTGACGGTCGACGGCGCGGCGGTGGCGGCGGAGCGCGCTGGCGGCCGCTTTACCGTGCCGGTCGCCGCGGCGACCGGCAGCGAGTTCGCCGTCGAGGTCGCCTACGGCGGCGTGCCCCGCGAGGCGCGCAATCCACCGTGGGACGGCGGCTTCACCTGGTCGCAGACGAAGGCTGGCGCGGCGTGGATCGCGACCAGTTGCCAGGGCGAGGGGGCGGACCTGTGGTGGCCGTGCAAGGACCATCCGTCGGACAAGCCCGACGGCTTCGAGCTCTGGTGCACGGTGCCGGCGGGGCTCGTGTGCGCCAGCAACGGCGTGCAGCAGGGCGAGCCCGTGCGCGACGCCGGCGCGGGAACGGTCACGTGGCATTGGCGCACCGACCTGCCGATCGCCAACTACAACGTCGCGCTCAACATCGCGCCCTACGTCGAGCTGGCCGACACCTTCGAGTGCGTCGACGGCACGAAGATGCCGGTGCGCTTCTTCGTGCTGCCCGAGAGCAGCAAGCGCGCGAAGGCGTGCATGCCGCAGTTCCTCGACCACATTCGCGCGTTCGAGGAACTGCTGGGTCCATACCCGTTCCGGCGCGAGAAGTACGGGCTCGCCGAGACGCCGCACCTTGGCATGGAGCACCAGACGATCATCGCCTACGGCAACGGCTTCCGGGACGAGCAATACGACTGGCTGCACAACCACGAACTCGCGCACGAGTGGTGGGGCAACCTGGTCACCTGCCGCGACTGGAAGGACATGTGGATCCACGAGGGCTTCGGGACCTACATGCAGCCGCTGTACCGCGAGCGGCGTTTTGGCCGGAAGGCCTACGACGACGAGGTCGCCAAATACCGGCTGATGAACCGATCGCCGGTCGCGCCGCGTGAAGTCCGCAACAGTCACGAGATCTACTTCACCGGCGGCGGCGGCAACGACATCTACTACAAGGGCAGCGCGGTCCTGCACCAGTTGCGCTGGCAGATGGGCGACGAGCGTTTCTTCGCCTTCCTGCGTCGCATGTGTTACCCGGACGCGGCGGCGGCGAAGACGACCGACGGCTCTGCGGTGCGCTTCGTCGACACCGACGAGGTCGTGAAGCTCGCCAGCGAGGTCGCAGGCGAGGATCTCGCGTGGTTCTTCGAGGTCTACGTCCGCCAGCCGGCGCTGCCACGCCTGACCGAGCAGCGCGAAGGCGGCGTGTTGCGGCTGGCCTGGCAGGTCGCCGGCGAACTGCCGTTCGCTCTTGCCGTGCCGGTGCGCGTCGGCGCCGAGGAAGTTCGCGTCGAGATGCCTGGTGGCAAGGGCGAGGTGCAGGTCGGCGATCGCGACGTCGTGGTCGATCCGCGGCGACAACTGCTCGTCCAGCGCAGCGGCGGCAGGCGGTGACGGTTGGTGGTCGGCGCGCGCTGCGGCATGATCCGCGCGTGATCCGTCGCCCGCCGGAGGTCCATGGCGCCGCATTCGACCTGCTGGTCGTCGGCGGTTCGCTGTTCGCCTGCGCCTTGGCGCGCGACGCCGCCTGCGCCGGCCTGCGCACGTTGCTCGTCGCGCCCGATGACTTTGGCGCGCGAGGGCGGCAACGCGGGTGGCTGGCGGCTGGACTCGACGCCGGGGCGGCCGCAGCCGGCGTTGCCAGGGCGTTCGCGGACCGGGAGTGGTTGCTGCGCATGGCGCCGCATCGCGTGCGGCCGGCCCGCGCGCTCGTCGTCGCCGCCGGTAGCGACAGTGGGCCTGCGGACGTCATGCCGCGACTGCGTCGACTGGCCGCGGCAACGCCAGGCAGCACGTTGCCGCCGCCGCAGGCAATCGTTCCGGAACTCGCGCGATGCCTATGGCCCGAGTTGACGATGGACGCCGCCGCCAGCGCGGTCCTGGCGTTCGACGCGGTGCTCGACGAAGCCGGCCTGGCGCGCAATCTCGCCCGCGACGCTGCCGCCGCTGGCGCCGCCATCTGGCCACGCTCCAACGTCGTGCGCGTCGGCCTCGACGGCGTCGAAGTGCACGCGCCATGGTGCGATCGGCGCGCCGTGACGCGCGCGGCGGTGACGTTCGCGGCCGAGGATCCGGTCGCCGTCGCCGCCACGTTCCGCGTCGATGTCGCTGCGCGTCTAGTGATGGAAACCGGCGCGCGCGTTGCGCTGGCGACGGCGCAGCCGGAGATCGCCCGCATCGCGTCTGGCGGCGTCGGCGTGCTGGAGGCCGCGCCAAGCGACGTCATGGCCGACGCGTGGTGGCGTGCCGGCGTGGCCGACGGCCGGGCCGACGCATGCTGGCGCGACGTTCCCGGGTTGACGCTCGAACCGCAAGCCGTGCAATCGATCGTCATGGCGCCGAGCCTGCCGCAACTTGTCGTCGAGGAAACCGTCGCAGGAAAATTCGCCAGCAAGTCGTCGTCGCCGTTGCGGGCCGTGACGGCGGCGCGACTCACGCGCGAACGCCTGTTTCCGAACGCCGCGCCCAACGGTTGCCGCGCGATTTGCGGCGGCGGGGGCGTGCGCGCGCCCTTGGAGCCGTTGTGGCGGCGCCACGGCAGCGACGCGGCGATTGTCGCGCGGCTCGCCGGCGCCAGCGCCGATGCCGCGCGCGTCGTGTGCCCGCATCGTGGCGTGCTCGCGGCCGAGGTCGACTTCGCCCTCGCCGTGGACGCCGCGGTGCGCTTCGAAGACGTCGTCCGCCGGCTTTTTTGCGACGCATCCTGCCCGGACTCCGAGTGCCTTCGGCGCGCCCACGGCCGGTACCTGCGCGGCGCCGGCGAGCACGTCGCCGACGCCGATCCGGGCGCCGCCATCGCGGCGGCGCTGGCGGCGCTTGCGCCCCTGCCAAAGCCGCCGCGCTGAACGGCGCGCGCCTTGCCGCACACGCCGTTATCATCCAGCGATGCTCGCAACGTTCTTCATGGTCATTTGCATCGTGCCGCAAGACGTCGCGATGCCCGCGGCGCCGACGGCTGGCACGCTGGGCGCATGGTCGACCGCGATCGAGCCGGATGAGGTCGAAGCAGCCTTCCGCGCGATTCCCTGGCGCAACGAACTCGCGCCGGCGATCGAGGAGGCCAAGGCGCTCGGCCGGCCGATCCTCTTGTGGACGATGAACGGGCATCCGCTCGGCTGCACCTGAAACAACGGCGTCCGCGGACGCCAGACGGTCTGGTCAGACCGACGCATCCAGGAACTCGCGCGCGAATTCGTGCCGGTGGCGGCTGAGGCGTACCAGCTCTACCCCGAAGATCCCTCGCACCTCGCGCGCGTCGCGAACGATCCCGCGCACCGTTTCTTCCGCCGTTACGGCGAGTCGATGCCGCCCGAGGACTGGCATGCGCAAGGCACTAAGCAGGGCATCTACCTAATTGGCCCCGACGGCGAGTACCTCGAAGGGCGGCGTGCGGCGAGTTCAGCCAGCGAGATGCTGCCGCGTTTCGAACGCGCGGTCGAGCGTTGGCAGCAACTGCGCAAGCGGCTTCGCTACGCCAACAAACCGGTGCCGCCCCGCGGCCAGCCGACGCCGCCCGACTGCGACGACGCGAAGATGTTGCTGCGCGTGAGCCTGCGCGATCTGCCGGGCGACGCGCCGGGTGACGTCGTGCGCTGGCGTCCTGGGGCCTTCGACGACGCCAATTGGGCGACGTTCGGGCAGTGGGCCTGGAACCAGGACTGGTTCGCGATCGACGATCCGCGCCGACTGGTGCCGTCCGGCAGCGAAGAACAAGCGGCCGATGCGGAGTTCGCGCGCCGGCTGTGCGCGGAGGTGTTCGTGGACCGCGTGCGCGGCCAGGCGGCGTCATGGACGCCGGCGCAGGTGCGCAGCGCGAGCTTGCGCATGCGGCGAGTCCGCTCTGTCGGCGCGTTGCACACGATCGAGTACCACGGGGAGGCCGATCTCGCCGATGGCGAGCGGGGCGTTCGCGTTCGCTGCTTCGGCCGCGGCGAGTTCGATTCGGCTAGCGCTCGGTTCCGGTCGTTCGAACTAGTCGGCCTGGGCCTGCGTCGTGGCGCTCATCCAGCGAACCAACGCGCACAGATGATCGGGCCGTCGCCGATCGGCTTCTCGCTGCGGCTGCACGTCGCGGCCGAAGGCAAGCGTGGCGCCCGACGGTGATCGGCGCCTGCGGCGCGCAGTGCCTGGCTTGTCGCGCGGGGTCGCGCTGGCTGGCCTCGGCGGTTGGTTGACGCTCAGCGCCAGCCACGACGAGGCCGCCGCCGTGCGCCTGCTGGGCGCTGCAGTCGATGGTGGCATCGATCTCGTGGACCTCGCCGGCTGCGAACATGTGGACGTCTACTTCTGTCATCGCGAGGACCCGGCCACGCCGTCCGGCGGGCGTTGCATGACGCAGGCTCCCACGGCCTGCCCCGCACTCGTCGAACCCGCGGCATGAGGTATCCTTCGGCGCATGCCGCGTCCCTTCGTTGCCAGGCTCATGCCACTGCTTCTGGCTGGTGGCGTCGTTGCCCAGCGCGTCGCCGAGTCGGCCGAGCCGAATCAGTCGACGACGACGGCGACCGTGCTGGCGTTTGGCCAGGAAGCCTTCGGCGTCCTGGGCATAGCTGGAGACGCGGATTGGTACGCGCTCACGGTGCCTGCCGGCGTGCGTATGTGGGCCGAGACGGGACCCGGCGTCGGCGCGCAGGCGCGCGATACCGTGCTGACGCTGCTCGACGCCAGCGGTTCGCCGTTGCGCAGCAACGACGACGGCGTGGCATCTGGCTGGTACTCGCGGCTGTACGTGCCCGCGCTGCCGGCCGGCCAGTACTTCCTGGTCGTCGAGGCGGGCCCGAGCAGTCAGATCGGCGGCTCCTACACGCTAGACGTTCGTGGCGGCGTCGCGGCGACCGCGAGCGCGCCGATCGTGCCCGAGGGGCCGGAGAACAATGACCCGCGCCTTGGCGGGGTGGCGACCGGCGTCACCTTGCCGGCGCGCTGCAGCGGCGCTGCGCCGAGCACGGGACCCGGCGGCGACTGGGACTTCTACCGCTTCGCGCTTGCGTCCGAATCGTTCGTCGAAGCCCGCGTCAACGGCACGGCAGCGCACCCGTCGTCACTGCGCCTCGACGATCCGGTGCTCTACCTCTTCGACAACGGCGCCCCGCCGAACGTCCTCGCTGGCCCGTTCCAGTCGTCGTCCTTCGGCGTCTACGACGCGATGCTCGAGGCGCGCCTGCCTGCGGGCGTCTACCAGATCGCCATCCGCGGCTGGAACGGCAGCCTCGGTGGCGCCTACTACCTGGACATCGCGCGGCGCGACGCCGCGCGCGTGACCGTGTACGCCGGCGGCTGCGGCGGTCGCGTCCTCGACGTGGCGACGACCGACGCCGGGCCGTCGGCGCCGCTCCGCATGGAGCGCCCGGTGATCGGCACGACCTTCAGCCTGCTCGGCGGCAACCTCGGCGCCAACAGCTTCACGTTCCACGTCGTCGGCTTCGCGCCGACCTTCCTCGATCTCGGCATGCTCGGCGCGCCGGGTTGCACGCTCGAGGTCTCGTACGTCGACACGCCGCTGTACCTCGCCGACGCGGCCGGTCGCGTCGTCTACCCGCTGGCGCTGCCCGAGGCAGCCAGCCTGCTCGGTCTGTCCGTCCAGAGCCAGGCCGCCGTGTTCGACCTGAGCAACGCGCTCGGCGTGACGTTGAGCAACCGCGTCGCCGCCGTCGTCGGCAACTGATCGCAAGCAGCGGATCGCAGGCAACTGGCCGCAAGCAGCGGACCGCAGGCACCGGCGTGCAGGGAAACGGACCGGGGGCAACGGCTCGCCGTTCGAGCCGCGCGCCCGCGCGGCGATCAGTCCGCTGCGGGCGCCTCGCAGACGATGCGGGCGCCGCGCGAGCAGCACCGTCTGCCGCCGTCCGGTCACAGCGCGCGCACGCGCAGGTTGCGGTAGGCGACCTCGTCGCCGTGGTCCTGCAGGCACAGGCGCCCCTGCTTCGCCTTGCCGAACGGCCAGTCCTTGAACTTGCTCGCGGCGATCATCGCGTCCCACTCGGGGCCTTCGCCGGGCGCGTCGACCACCATCGCGCCGTTGAGCCAGAAGCGGATGCGGCCCTCGTGGACGAGGATGCGCGCGTCGTTCCACGCGCCGGCCGGGCGCACGGGCGCGGCCTTGGGCGCGACGAGGTCGTACAGCGCGCCGACGCCGTGCTTCGCCGAAGGCTTGGCGCCCTGGTCGTCGAGCACCTGGAATTCGGGGCCTGACATGTAGCTGTCTTGGTTGGCCTCGGTGACGTGCCACATCACGCCGCTGTTGGCCTTGGGCGCCACGCGGAACGAGAAGCGGAAGTCGAACGCGCCGTACTCGTCGACGCTCACGAGGTCGCCGCCGCCGCCGTTCTTGCCGTGCACGATCGCCGCGTCCTGCACCGACCAGCCCTGCGCCGGCAGGCCTTCGCCCTTGTAGGCGCGCCACGCGTCGATCTTGCGGCCGTCGAACAGCAGCTGGAAGCCTTCCTTGCGCTCGGTCTCGCCGAGGAAGTTCAGCGGCTCGGGCGCGAGGGTCACTACGCCGTTCGCGGCCCACTCGCTGCCGCGCGCGACGAGGCGGCGCAGTTGCGGGTCGCTCCAGCTGGCTCGGCTCTGCGGCACGTTCTTCCAGGTGTGGCCGAGCGGCGTGTGGAAGACGCGGCCCTTGCCCCAGGTCGCGACCGTGGCCATCGGCTCGTCGGCGCCGGTGCCGCCGGTCTTGGTGTCGCTGAACGCCGTCATCAGCAGCGTGAACTCGCTGCCCGGCGCGCGCCAGAGCTTGTGGTACAGCTCGTCCGGGTGCATCCGGAACGGCGCCATGCCGGCCGTGATCGGGTGTTCCGCGACGACCTTGACGTCGAACGGATGGAAGCTGCCGTGGCCGGTGCCGTCGCGCCACAGCAGGCCGACGAGGCGTTCGTAGTCGGTCCAACCGGGGAAGGCGTTGTTGGCCGCGTGCAGCACGCTGACGCCGACGCCGCCCTCGACCGCCTGCAGGAAGCCCTTCTCGGCGGCTTCGCCCCAGCGCGGGCCGTTGTAGTCGAGCACGATGAGCTGCAGCTTGCCGGCGGCGGCCAGCTGCGGCGCTTCGGCGAGCGCCTTGCCCGGCTCGTACGTGATCGTGACCTCGAAGCGGCCGGTCTCGGTCAGCGCGCGTGCCACCTCGGGCGCGGTCCACTCCCAGTCGTGGTTGTTGGCGCCGCTGACCAGCAGGGTCTTGATGGGCGGGTCTTGCGGCGCGAGGGCGGGCGACGAAGCGGAGACGAACACGACGGCCGAGGCGACGAACATGCGCGGAGGGTACCGGTTCTATTGCGTGCTGGCGACGGACTGCCTCCTGAGGTATTGGATCGCCATGCGGTGGCGGGCGGTATCTCCGTGGTTTCTCGGCGGCGTCGCGGCCATTGCGACGATCATCTCGGCGTCGACTGCGCCGGCGCAGGGCATCAGCCGCGCGGTCGCGGCGGCGGAAGCGCTGGGCGCCCGCTGCGGCGTCGCGGTCTGCGACCCCGGCGGCCGCTGGCTGTACCGGCACGGCGCCGGCGAAGCGCTGGCGCCGGCGAGCAACATGAAGGTCCTCACCGCGGCGGCGGTGGTGAACGGCCTCGGCGCCGACTTCCACTTCGTCACGACGTTCGCCCTGCGCAACGGCCGTCTGCGCGTGATCGCCAGCGGCGACCCCAACTGGCTCCAGGACACACTGCACGACAGCGCCCACGTGTTCGCCGCGGTCGCGCGGGCGCTGGCGCAGAAGGGCGTCGCCGCGGTCGGTGGCATCGACCTCGACGCGGGCAACTTCACCGGCCCGTCGCGGCCGGCGACGTGGCCACAGGACCAACTGCAGACGTACTACTGCGCGCCGACCGGCCCGTTCGTGCTCGAGCAGGGCACGTTCGCGCTGCGCGTCGAAGCGCGGGGCGCCTTGGCGCATACTGCGATCATCGCGCCGGTTGTCGACGTTCCGGTGCTCGGCGCGATCGATCTAGTCGATCGGGCAGGCAGCAAGGGCGTCGTCTACGGCGCGATCGACCAGGGCGACGGCGTCAAGGTCAGCGGCCGTTTCCTGCGGCGCGGCAGTCCGGCGACGATCCGCACGGCGGTGGGCGACCCGGCGTGGTGGTACGAGCAGGCGCTGCGCAAGGCGCTCGCTGACGCCGGCGTCCGCGTCGGCGAGCCGGCGTCGTTGCCCGACCAGGTCGTGCACGAGCACAAGAGCGACCTGCGCCTCGCCGTGCTGCGCATGCTCGAGGACAGCTCCAACTTCGACGCCGAGCAGTGCCTGCGCGCGCTCGGCAGCAAGACGCGCAACGACGGCAGCCTTGCCGGCGGCGTCGCGGCGCTGCGCGACGAGGTCGTCAAGCTGGTGGGCGCGGCGCCAGAGGGCAGCATGTTCGTCGACGGCTCCGGCTTGTCGAAGACCAACCGCGTCGCCGCCGGCCTGCTCGCGGCCGTGCTGGTGAAGAGCAATGCGACGAGCTCCGGTCCGCTGCTGCGCGCCTGCCTGCCGGTCGCCGGCCAGACCGGCACGCTGCAGGAGCGCTTCCGGGGCAGCGACCTCGTCGGCCGCGTGCGCGCCAAGACGGGATGGATTCGCGGCGCTTCGGCGCTCTCCGGGCTGGTCGAGCGGCGCGACGGCAGCGTCCGCTTCTTCGCCATCCTGATGAACTACGACCCGCGCAAGGACGGCCTCAACCGCGATCTCAAACGATTGCAAGAGGAGATCGTCGCGGCCGTCGACCGCATGGACGGCGGCAAGTGACCGTCGATCTGCGGCGTGCGCTCGTCGTCGCGGAAGAACTGGCGCTGGCGGCTGGCGCCGACCTCGTGCAGCGGCGCGCCGAAGCGGCGGCACGGCCGGAGTCGAAGGGCGTGCGCCGCGAACTGGTCACCGCGGCCGACCGCGCCGCCGAGGCGATCGTCGTCGGCGGCCTGCGGCGCGCGTTTCCCGAGCACGCGGTGCTCGCCGAGGAAGGCGGCCTGACCGCTGCGGGTGGCGCGGAGTGGACGTGGATCGTCGATCCGCTCGATGGCACCACCAACTACGTGCACGGCTTACCGCACTTCGCGGTCGCGATCGCGCTCGTGCGCGGGGGCGAGCCGGCTCTCGGCGTGGTGCACGCGCCAGCGCTCGGCGACACCTATTCCGGCGCCCGCGGGCTTGGCGCCGTCGTGCGACGGGCCAATGGCAGCAGCAGGCCGCTGCGGGTGTCGGGCACGACCGAGTTGGCCGATGCGCTGCTTGCCACCGGCTTCAGCTACGTGCGCAACGAGCCCGGGCGCGACGACAACAGCGGTCATGTCGCCGCACTGCTGCCACACTGCCGCGACCTGCGCCGGCTGGGCTCGGCGGAGCTCGACCTCTGCTACGTCGCGGCCGGCGCGTTCGATGGTTACTGGGAGCTGTATCTCGCGCCCTACGACAAGGCGGCCGGGGCCTTGCTCGTGCGCGAGGCGGGCGGCTGCGTCAGCGACTGGGCCGGCGGCGACGATTGGCTTTACGGCGATCGCGTGCTGGCGAGCAATGGCGCGCTGCACGCCGAACTCCGCCGTCGGCTCGCCGGCGGCTGACATACGTCGCCTTGGCGTCGTGCGCTCAGGGGCGCTGCGCGCGGATTGCGTTCGACGCCTGGATGCCGCGGCTGCCAGCAGGGCGGACCTCAAGGCTGCCGGCTTGGCGCCGGGCGTTCGAACTGCCGCTTCAGATCGCCGAACGCTTCGGGTCGCCGTTGACCATCTTCACGATGCTGCCGCCGCGCGCGAGCGGCGAGCGTTTGAGCAGCGGCAGCAGCACGGCCTGTAGTTTGTCCTGGTCGGGGCCGCAGAAGAACAGCGTGCACTCACCGCCGCCAAGCTCGTCGCCGTCGTACTCGCCGACCCCGGCGTCGCGGACCGCGTCGTCGAGTTCCTCGGCAAAGGCCTCGAGGTCGGCGCGTTCCTGGTGGGTGCCCATCAGGCGGTTGCTGAGCTTGAGCACGACGAGGACGTCCTGCTCGGCGGCGTCGCTGTAGTCACCGTCTTCGTCGTCGGGGCGTGCGGCGGCCGGCGTCATGCGGCGCAAGGTTAGGAGGCTGCGTCGCGGAAGACCACGCTGCCCGGCTTGCGCGTGCGCGCCGCCGGCAACGCCGCGCCGAAGTGCGCGAAAAGACCGCGGTGGGGTGACTGGTCAGCGGTCTGCCAATCGGTACAATGCAGGGTTGGTCGCGTGGCACGAAACTCGGAATCGATCCCAAGGACGCCAGGCAAGGCCGCCACCCAGGACGGGTGGGTGGTGGTGCGTGGCGCCCGGGAACACAACCTCAAGGGGATCGACCTGTCGTTCCCCCGCGACGCCCTGACCACGTTCACCGGCGTGTCGGGGTCGGGCAAGTCGAGCCTGGCGCACCACACGATCTACCAAGAGGGCCAGCGCCGCTTCCTGGAGAGTCTGAGCTCCTACGCGCGGCAGTTCCTCGGCCGCATGGAGAAGCCGAAGGTCGATCTCGTCGAGGGGCTTTCCCCGACGGTGTCGATCGACCAGAAGTCGACGAGCCACAGCGCCCGCTCCACGGTCGGCACGCTGACCGAGGTCGGCGACTTCCTGCGCCTTTTGTGGTCTCGCCTGGGCGAGCCGCGCTGTCCTACCTGCGACGCCGCCATCGAAGCCTGGTCGCCGGAGCGCATCGTCGACGCCATGCTCGCCGACCACGACGGCGCTGCGGCGATGGTGCTCGCGCCGGTGGTGCGCGAACGCAAGGGCGAGTACCGCAAGGAACTCGCCGAGTGGGCGCAGACCGGCTTCGTCCGCGCCCGCATCGATGGCGTCGTACGCCGCCTCGACGAGCCGATCGAGCTTGCGCGCTACGTCTACCACACGATCGAACTGGTCGTCGACCGCCTGACGATCGGCTCGGACGCGCGCTCGCGCCTGAGCGAAGCGGTCGAGCAGGCGGTGTCGCTCGGCGGCGGCTTGTGCGCGTTGGCTTGGGGCGACGGTGACTACCGGTTGTTCTCGACGCAGCGCAGTTGCCCCAACGGCCACGGCGCGCTGCCCGAGATGGAGCCGCGGCTGTTCTCGTTCAACAGCCCGATCGGCGCTTGCGGCACGTGCGACGGCATCGGGCTGAGCTTCGGCTTCGCGCCGGAGCTGCTGGTCGCCGACGCCGGCAAGTCGGTGCGCGACGGCGCGCTGCACGTGTTCACCGACGACGGGCGGCTGGTCTATGGCCGCCTGACCATCGACCACCTCGCCGCCGTCGGCAAGGCATTCGGCTTCGACGTCGACACACCGTGGCAAGACCTGCCGGCAAAGGCCCGCAAGGTCGTGATGCACGGCTCGGGCAAACAGACGTTCGAGTTCCGCTGGAAGCGCCAGGGAGCGATGTCGACGACGACCGGCAGCGACCGCATCGCGTTCCCCGGCCTGATCGGCCACCTCGAACGCGTCTACCGGCCGTCGCGCGCTCGCCACCTCGACCGCTTTCGCGCCGCTGCGCCATGCAGCGACTGCGGCGGCGCGCGTCTTGGCGCCGCGGGCCGCGCGGTGCGCTTTCAGGGCCGCACGCTGCCCGAAGTGCTCGACCTGTCGGTCGCCGACGCGCTGACATGGACGCGCGGCCTGCGGCTCGCCGGCAACGCCGCGCGCATCGGACGCGACATCCTGCAGGAGATCGAGCGACGGCTGCTGTTCCTCGTCGACGTCGGCCTCGGCTACCTGACGCTCAGTCGTCGCGCGCCGACGCTCTCAGGCGGCGAATCGCAGCGCATCCGCCTGGCGGCGCAGGTGGGCGCTGGCCTGCGCGGCATCCTCTACGTGCTCGACGAGCCGAGCATCGGCCTGCACGCCCGCGACCAGCAGCGGCTGCTGCGCACGCTCGAAGCGCTACGCGACCGTGGCAACACCGTCGTAGTCGTCGAGCACGACGAGGAGACCATGCGTCGCAGCGACTTCCTCGTCGACATCGGCCCTGGCGCTGGGGTGCACGGCGGCGAGGTCACCGCCGCGGGCTCGCCGGCCGAGGTCGAGGCGACGCCCAGCTCGCTGACCGGCCGCTACCTGCGCGGCGAACTCGCCGTGCCGATGCCAAAGCAACGGCGCGAGCTGCCAAAGGGCGCGCTGAAGATCGTCGGCGCGCGCCAGCACAACCTGCAAGGCGTCGACGTCACCATCCCGCTCGGCCGCTTCGTCGCGATCACCGGCGTCTCCGGCTCCGGCAAGTCCACGCTCGTGCACCACGTGCTGGTGCCGGCATTGCAGCGCGAACTCGGCGGCGCCGAGGGTCTCGCGTCACACTGTCAGCGCGTCGACGGCATCGGCCAAATCGACAAGGTGGTGGAGATCGACCAGGCGCCGATCGGCCGCACGCCCCGCAGCAACCCGGCGACCTACACCGACGTGTGGTCGCACGTCCGCGACCTGTTCGCGCAACTGCCCGAGAGCAAACTGCGCGAGTACGACAAGGGTCGATTCTCGTTCAACGTGCCTGGCGGGCGCTGCGAGGCTTGCGAGGGCGCTGGGCTCACCACGCTGGAGATGAACTTCCTGGCGCCGGTCGAGGTCGTTTGTGAGGAGTGCGGCGGCGCGCGCTTCCACGCCGAGACGCTGGCGGTGCGCTGGCAGGGCAAGAGCGTCCACGACGTGCTCGAGATGACCATCGATGAGGCGGCGAAGTTCTTCGCCGATTTGCCCAAGGTCGCGCGCGGACTGGTCGCGATGCAGGACGTCGGTCTCGGTTACCTCAAGCTCGGGCAGCCGTCGACGACGCTGAGCGGCGGCGAGGCGCAGCGCGTCAAGCTGGCGACCGAGTTGCAGCGCCCGGCGACCGGCAAGACCTTCTACGTGCTCGACGAGCCGACCACCGGCCTGCACTTCCACGACGTCGCCAAGCTGCTGGCGTCGCTGCAGCGCCTGGTCGACGCCGGCAACACCGTGCTGGTCATCGAGCACAACCTCGACGTCGTGCGCGCGGCCGACTGGCTGATCGAGATGGGGCCCGAAGGCGGCAGCGGCGGCGGCCGCGTCGTCGCCACCGGCTCGCCGGAGGACGTCGCCGACTGCGACGCGGCGCCGACCGGCGCGGCGCTGCGCGCGCTCGGCCTCGGCCGCAAGGGCGGCAAGGCGGCGGCGCCGCCCGCAGCGATGGCGCGCGCGGCCAAAGTGGCGAAGCCGCAGAGCATCGCGGTGCGCGGCGCGCGCACGCACAACTTGCAGGCCGTCGACATCGACGTGCCGCTCGGTTCGTTCACGGTCGTCACCGGCCCGTCGGGATCCGGCAAGTCGAGCCTCGCCTTTGACACGATCTTCCAGGAAGGGCAGCGCCGCTTCCTCGAGAGCATGTCGACGTACGCGCGCCGCTTCCTCGGCCGCATGGACCGGGCGCCGTGCGACCGCATCGACGGCCTCGGCCCGGCGATCGCGATCGATCAGAAGCGCACCGCGCGCAGCCCGCGGTCGACGGTGGCGACTACGACCGAGATCCACGACTACCTGCGCCTGCTGTACGCGCGCATCGGCCGCGCGCACTGTCCGACGCACGGCCAGGAACTCGCGGCGTGGTCGCCGAGCAAGGCCGCGGCGCGTTGCGTCGGCGACTGGCCGGGCCGGCGCGTGTTCGTGCTGGCGCCGATCGCGGTCCCGCCGGACGCCGCGGCGGGCTGGCTCGAGGCGCTGCGCCGTGAGTGGCAGGCGGCCGGCCACGTGCGCGCGCTAATCGACGGCGTCGAGCGCCGCATCGACGAGCCGTGGGGCAAGGTCGCGCCGAGCGAACTCTTTCTCGTGCTCGATCGTGCGACGGTCGGCGATCGCGCGCGCCTCGCCGACGCGATCGAGCAGGCGCAGGCGGCCGCCGGGGCGCACGGCGGCGCTGCCGCCGCGGTGGTGCAACTCGCCGACGGCGACGACAAGGGGGCGCGGCATTGGTTCCGCGCCGAGGCTGGCTGCCACCTGTGCGGCTACGAGGCCCCGCGCGAGGTGCATCCGCGCTGGTTCTCGTTCAACCACCACAGCGGCGCCTGCCCGAGTTGCCTTGGCCTTGGCAACGTCGTGGTGTGCGCTGAGGAACTGCTCGTCAACCATCCGGACAAGCCGGCCTTCGGTGGCGCCATCCAGCACCCTGGCGCGGCGTTCAGCTTCCTGGTCGGGCGCGACGGGTACTTCGCCGAGGTGGCGCAGGCATTGGCCGCGCGGCGCGGCTTCGACCTGAGCAAGCCGTGGCGCAAGCTGTCCCCCGACGTGCGCAAGCTGCTGCTGCGCGGCGCCGGCGACGAGCGCTTCGAGGTGGTGTTCAAGAAGGACGGCGGCGGCAGCCGCCGCGAGTGGCGCATGCAGGTGGCGTGGAAGGGGCTCGCGCGCCAGGTCGAGGAGTGGTTCCTCGGCAAGGAAGGCGACGATGCCGGCGATCCGCGCTTTGGCGCGGTGATGCGGAGCCAGCCGTGCCCCGAATGCGCCGGCGAAAGGTTGCTGCCGGGCCCGCGCGCGGTGCGCGTCGGCGGCGCGCGCCTGCCGGAGGTCCTCGCTGACACCGTCGACATGGCGCTGGCGCGGCTCGCGGCGTGGAAGCTGAACGCGAACGAGAAGCGCATCGCCCAGGACGTGCTCAAGGAGCTGCACAACCGCCTGACGTTCCTGCGCGACACGGGACTCGGCTACCTGACGCTCGACCGCTCGGCGTCGACGCTGTCGGGCGGCGAAGCGCAGCGCATCCGCCTCGCCACCCAGCTCGGCAACCGGCTGGTCGGCGTGCTGTACGTGCTCGACGAGCCGACGGTGGGCCTGCATCCACGCGACACCGAGCGCTTGTTGCGCACGTTGCTCGATCTGCGCGACCTCGGCAACACCGTGCTCGCGGTCGAGCACGACGAGGTCATGGTGCGCGCCGCCGACTGCGTCGTCGACATGGGGCCCGGCGCGGGCGTGCGCGGCGGCCGCGTCGTCGCGCACGGCGCGCCGGCAGCGGTCGCCGCCACCGACACCGTGACCGGACGTTGGCTGCGCGGCGAGCTGGCGCCGACGATCCGCGAGCAGCGGCGCGTGCCGAAGGGCAACGCGGCGCTGCGCGGCGTCACCGTGCACAACCTGCGCGGCGTCGACGTCGACGTGCCGCTCGGCTGCTTCACCGCGGTCACCGGCGTATCCGGCTCCGGCAAATCGTCGCTGGTGATGGACGCGCTGGTGCCTGGCCTGCGCGACGGCCGCGTCACGATCGACTGGGCCGACGGCGAGGCGAGGCCGCACGCGCTCGTTGTCGTCGACCAGAGCCCGATCGGCAGCTCGCCGTCGAGCAACCCGGCGACGTACACCGGCGCGTTCACTGCGATCCGCGAGCTTTTCGCGGCGACACCGCTCGCCAAGCAGAAGGGCTTCGGGCCCGGTCGCTTCTCGTTCCACGTCAGCGACGGCCGCTGTGGCCAGTGCGAGGGCAAGGGCCAGATCCTGGTCGAGATGCACTTCCTCGCCGACGTATGGGTGACGTGCGAACAGTGTCGCGGCCGCCGCTACAACGCCGAGACCCTGTCGGCGCAGTACCGCGGCAAGGACATCAGCCAGGTCCTCGGCATGGACGTCGATGAGGCGCTGGCGTTCTTCGGCAACCACAAGCACATCGTGCGACCGCTGCAGCTGCTGGCCGATGTCGGCCTCGGCTACCTGACGCTCGGTCAGCCAGCCAACACGTTCTCGGGCGGCGAGGCGCAGCGCATCAAGCTGGTCGCCGAGCTGGCGCGCCGGCCGCGCGAGCACACGGTTTACGTGCTCGACGAACCGACCACGGGCCTGCACGCCGACGACGTGCGCAAGTTGCTGGCGGTGCTCGACCGCCTGCTCGCGCGTGGCGATTCGGTGGTGGTGATCGAGCACCACCTCGACGTCATCGCCGCCGCCGACCACGTCATCGAGATGGGACCGGAAGCCGGGGCGGGCGGCGGGCGTATCGTCGTCGTAGGCACGCCAGAGGCTGCCGCGGCGTGCGCCGCGAGCCACACCGGCCGGTTCCTGCGCGAGCGGCTCGGCTCGCGCGCTTCGGCCGCCGCGGCGGCGACGACCCGTCGGCGCGTCAGGAGCAGGGGGCGCCCGAAGGCCGCCGGCAAGGCGACGGCCAAGGACGAGGGCGTAGCATGAACGAACCGCCTTTGATCGTGCAGACGGACCGCACCGTGTTGCTCGAGACGACGCATCCCGAGTACGAAGCGGCGCGCGATCGGTTGGCGCGTTTCGCCGAGCTGGAGAAGTCGCCGGAGTACGTGCACTTCTACAAGATCACGCCAGTCAGCTGCTGGAACGCCGCTGCGCTTGGCGAACGCGCTGACGACATTTGCGATTGGCTCGTGCGCGCGTCGCGCTTTCCGATCGTGCCGACGGTGCTGTCGCAGGTGCGCGAGTGGTTCCGCCGCTACGGGCTGTTGCGCCTGGCGCCTGGCTCCAACGGCCGGCTGGCGCTGCGCTGCGACGAGCCGGCGACGTTGCAAGAGCTCGTCGAGCAGCCGACCGTGGAGAAGCTCGTCGAGGTCGACGATGATGGCGGCGTGTCGCTCGCCGCCGAGGCGCGTGGCGAGGTCAAGCAGGCGCTCGTCAAGCTCGGTTATCCGGTCGACGACCGCGCCGGCTACCGGCAGGGCGAGACGCTGCCGTTCGCGCTGCGTGAGGCGCCGGCCGGAGGACCGGGCTTCCGGCTGCGCGAGTACCAGCAGGCGGCGGCGTCGGCCTTCCACGCCGGCGGCAGCGACCGCGGCGGTTGCGGCGTGGTCGTGTTGCCGTGCGGCGCCGGCAAGACGGTCGTCGGCATCGCGGCGATGGGTTTGCTGCAGACCAATACGCTGGTGCTGACGACCAACACGGTCGCGGTGCGCCAATGGGTGCGCGAGCTCCTCGAGAAGACCACGCTCACGCCCGACCAGGTCGGCGAGTACACCGGCGAACACAAGCAGGTGCGGCCGGTGACCGTCGCGACCTACCAGATCCTGACGCATCGCAAGGCCAAGCTCGACGCCTTTACGCACCTCGACCTGTTCGATCAGGGCGGCTTCGGGCTGATCGTATACGACGAGGTCCACCTGCTGCCGGCGCCGGTCTTCCGGGCGACGGCAGGCATCCAGGCGCGCCGGCGCCTGGGCCTGACGGCGACGTTGGTGCGCGAGGACGGCCGCGCCGACGAGGTGTTCTCGCTGATCGGTCCCAAGCGTTACGAGTTGCCATGGAAGCTGCTCGAGCGGCAGGGATTCCTCGCCGTCGCGCTCTGCCAAGAGGTGCGCACCCCGCTCGGCGCGGCCCGTGCGGCGCGCTACAACGCCGCGGGCGCGCGCAGCCAGATCCGTATCGCCGCCGACAACGAACGCAAGGAGGACGTCCTCGGCGCGCTGCTGCGCCGGCACGCCGCCGACCGCGTCCTGGTGATCGGCCAGTACCTCGAGCAGTTGCAGCGGCTGGCCACTGTCTTCGCGCTGCCGCTGATCACCGGCCAGACGCCCAACGCCGAGCGTGACCGGCTCTACGCGGACTTCCGCGCCGGCCAGATCAAGCGACTGATGGTCAGCAAGGTCGGCAACTTTGCGATCGACCTTCCCGACGCCAACGTCGCGATCGAAGTCAGCGGCACGTTTGGCAGCCGCCAGGAGGAGGCGCAGCGCCTCGGCCGCGTGCTGCGGCCGAAGGCTGACGGCGGGCCGGCGAGCTTCTACACGGTTGTGAGCGCCGACACGCGCGAGCAGGAGTTCGCGCGGAAGCGCCAGCTGTTCCTGACCGAACAGGGCTACGCCTACGAGATCGTGCAGGCCGATGACCTGCTCGCCGCCGACGCCGCCGCGGCCGGCGCGGAGAGTCGCGCATGACCCGCCTCAGCCTGCGCATGCTGCTGCAAGGGGCTGGCGACTCGGCGCTGCGCGAGTGTGTGTTCCGCTGGTGTGGCTTGCTGGCCGGCGACGCCAAGCCGTCGCTGGTGGCGGCCGCCCAGGCGATGGAGGACGAGGCCAGGGCGCAAGCGCGCATTTCCGCGCTGCCTAAGAAACTGCAGGACCTGCTCGAGCCGTTCTTCGCGCCCGGCGGCGCGGTGCGGCCGGTGCAGGCGCTGGTGAGTGAGTGCGGCAAGCACTTCAAGAGCCGCTTCGAGTTGGAGGCGGCCCTTGCGACTCTGCATCGCGAGGCGTTCGTCTGGCACGTCAAGGACAAGCGCTGGGCGACGTTCGACTCGCCGAGCTGGGCGGTGCCGAGCGAGCTGGTCGAGTGCGTGCTGCGGGCGCGAGAGCGCCGGCAGCGGCTGCTGCAGGACGCGCTCACGCTGCAGGGCTTCCTCGACGCGCGCTACTTTCGCGAGCGGGCGGCCACCGGCAAGCCGGTCGGCAAGGACGACGACAAGGCCGCCGACCACGCGCGCAAGATCTACAAGCTCTACGCGATGGAGAGCTCGATCGCGCAGCGACTGGCAAAGCTGCCGCGTCCGGTCGCTGCGATCGTCGACGATGTGCTCTTCAAGCACGGCGGCATCGCCGGCTGGGACGAGGTCTTGCGCGAGGTCGAGTTCGAGCAGCCGCCCGATCGCGCGCTGGTCGGCAAGTGCCTCTCCGAGGCGATGCTCGGCGCGGTCGCCGACCTCGACCTCGCCCGCATCGGCATCCAACCGGTCGAACACGCGGTGGTCGTGTTCCACGAGGTCGCGTTGCACGCGCTGAAGAAGCGCGGCGAAGAGCATGTGCCCGTGGTCACCGAGGATTTGTCCTGTCGCGGCGACTTCGTCACCAACGTCGGCCGCTTCCTGCGTGAACTGCAGCAGAGCAAGGTGCTGTTCACTGCCGAGGGCGACTTGTTCAAAGCCTCGCAGAAGCGCATCGCCGGAACGCTGCTGCCAGTGCCCGGGGGCTTCCTCGGCGCCGAACCGTTGCTGGAGACGATCTTCCGTTTCTGCCTGCAGCGGCGTCTCGTCGACCGTCGCGGCGAGCGGGCGCTGCGGCCGACGCCGGCCGGAGGCGAGTTCGAGCGCGCGCCGTTGGGCGAGCAACTGAAGACGCTGGTCGCGCACTTCGTCGAGGATCGCACGCTGCCGGGCGAGGCGTACCACCATGCCCGGCTGCGACGCGTTTTCCTGCGCCTGCTGCGCCGCGCCGAGCCCATGCAGTGGCAAGACGTCTCGATCCTGCCCTTCCTGGCCCGCAACGCCTATCTCGCGCAACTCGAGGCGGCGCCAACCGAAGAGTTCTTCGCCGCCCGCTTCCAGGGCGGTGGCTACACGCCTGGCGAGTCGTTGCAGCAGATGGCGTGGAACCTGCTCGTGTGGGTCAAGAAGCGCCTGTTCCCGCTCGGCGTCGTCGACCTCGGCATGCACCAGGGCCGCGTCACGGCGGTGCGGCTCTCGCGCCTTGGCGCCGAGCTGCTCGACGCCGATCCGGCGGCCAAGGCCGGCGGCGCGCGCAGCATGGTGATCGTGTTGCCGGACTTCGAGGTGCTGGTTTTCCCAGGCGACGACGTGCACGATGTCGTGCACTTGTTCGATCGATTCGCGCACCGCACCAAGAGCGACCACGTGCACCAGTTCCGCATCGACGAGGCCTCCGTGCGCGCTGGGTTGGCCGACGGGCTGACGGGCGCCCAGATCCTGCAGGAGATCGCCGACCGCGCGAAGGCGCCGATCCCGCAGAACGTCCGCTACAGCCTCGAAGAATGGGCCCACAAGCCGTCCGCGTGACGCCGGTGCCATCGGATCGGCGCGGAACCTCGTCACGGTCTCCAACTCCGCACACTGGCGGACGATGAGCTAGGCTGCTTACGGTCCGCCACGCCACATGCCGTCGCCCGCTGAAGACCCCAAGGCCGCTGCGCAGCCCACCGGTTCCGCCGGTTCCGCGGTGTCGACGCCTGGCGTGCTCGTGCTCGGCGCCGGCCCGGCAGGCCTCGCCTGCGCGATGGAGCTGTCGAAGAAAGGTCGCAAGGCGCTCGTCATCGAGCGTGACGAGCAGGTCGGCGGCCTCGCCAAGACGCTAACAGTCCGCGAAGGCGAGCTGGAGTTCCTGACCGACATCGGCCCGCACCGCTTCTTCTCGAAGAACAAGTACCTCTACGATTTCATCGAGGACCTGCTGCACGAGGAGTGGCGCAAGGTGCCGCGTCTCACCCGGCAGTTCATCGAGGGCAAGTACTACAACTACCCCGTCAACTTCCAGCAGGTCGTCCGCAACCTCGGTTTCTGGCGCAGCTGCCGCATCGGCGTCGACTACGTGTTGGCGCGCCTGCGCTACGGGTTGTTGCAGAAGCCGCTGCGCACCTTCGAGGACTACGTCGTCGCGAACTTCGGCCGCGCGCTCGCCGAGTTCTCGATGATCAACTACACCGAGAAGATCTGGGGCATCCCGGTGCGCGACATCCACCCGGACTGGGCGAAGCAGCGCATCCACGGGCTCAACCTCTGGAGCGTCTTCAAGAACGCGCTTGGTCTGCGCGGCAAGAAGGGCCCGAAGTCGTTGGTCGACGAGTTCTACTACCCGCAGTTCGGCACCGGCACGATCTACGAGGAGATCGGCCGTCACCTGCAGAAGAAGGGCACCGAGATCCGCGTGCGCACCGAGCCGGTCAAGGTTCGGCACGATGGCAAGCGCATCACGTCCGTCGACCTGAAGTCGCCCGAGGGCGTCGTCACCGTGCAGCCCGAGCACGTCGTCGAGTCGGTGCCACTGACGCACTTCCTCACGTTGCTCGATCCGCCGCCACCGCCCGAAGTGACGTCGGCCGCGAGCCAGCTGAAGTGGCGCGCGCAGGTGTACCTGTTCCTCACGCTCGACAAGGACAAGGTCACCGACGACAACTGGATCTACTTCCCGAGCAAGGACATCCCGTTCGGCCGCACGAGCGAGATGAAGAACTTCAGCCCGGACATGTGCCCGCCGGGCAAGACATCGTTCTTCATCGAGTTCTTCGCCTTCGAAGGCGACGCGATCTGGGCGATGACGAAGGAGCAGGTGCTCGATCTCGTCATGCCGTACTTCGAGAAGTGGGGGTTCTTCAGCCGCAAGGAGGTCCGGCAGGCCTACCTGTGGAAGCGGCCGCACGTCTACCCTGTTTACGACAACGAGTACAAGGCGCGCCTCGCCACGATCCAAGGCTGGCTCGAGCGGCTCGAGAACCTCGTCTACGTCGGCCGGCCCGGTCGCTTCCGCTACACCAACCAGGATCACAGCCTGGAGATGGGCATCATCGCCAGCCGGATGATCCTCGAGGGCCGCAAGTACGACATGGACACGGTCGGCTCGGAGAACGAGTACTTCGAGAAGGGCCCGATCTACGAAAAGCGCATCTGATGGCCGCCAGCGGGCGCGACTCCGAATGCGCGCGAACCGTCAACCTCGCGCGCGCAACACGTCGAGCTGGCCCTTGAGCACGGCGAGCGCGGTTTCGGTGCGGAGCGGCCGCGCGCCGCATGTGACGGGAAGGAACCCGGCAGCCGCCAGCTTGTCGACCTCGTAGGGCAGGAAGCCGCCGTCGGGGCCGAGCGCGAGCGCCATGCCGCCGACGCCAGCGAGGTCGAGCGCAGACGTGGGCGTCGTCGCCGGCGGGTGCGCGACGAAGCGCGCGGCCGGCAGATCGGCGGCCGGCAGCCAGTCTTCGGCCATCGGCTTGAACAACGGCTGGAACACGACGGACGGCAGGCGCGTGCGACCGGTCTGCTCCATGCCGGCGAGCAGCGCCGCGCGCTGCTGCGACGGTCGCATGGCCTCGCTCCCAAGGTGGCTCTTTTCGACTCGCCATGAACGGAAGAGCACGACGCGCCCGAAGCCCAGCGCGGCGGCGTGCGCCAGTATGCGCAGCAGCACCTTCGGCCTCGGCACGGCCAGCAGCAACGTGTCGGCGGGCACCGGCTCGCCGTCAGCGGCGAGTTCGCAGCGCACGTCGACGGCTTCGGCGTCGATGCGCTCGACCCGCGCGACGCCCACGCCGCCGTCGACCACGGCGGCACGGAGCGTGTCGCCCTGCTGCGCACGCAGCACCGTGCGCACGTGCTCGGCGCGGCGGCCGACGAGGCGGCAGCGGCCAGCGGCGTCCAGTTCGTGCGTCTCGAGCAGCAGGAAGTTCACGCCGCGATGCTAGCAGGGGCGCGGCGGGGGGCTCTACCATCCCGTGCCGCATGACTGCCCCACGAATCGAGGACCTGTCAACGCGCCGTCGCAGCCGTCTGCGCCGCCTCAAGGAGGTGCCGGTGCTGCCGAGCATGATCACGCTCGGCAACCTCGTCTGCGGCTTCCTGGCCATCGCCAAGGTCGCCGACGCGCTGCGGCAGGCTCAACCCGGCGCCCAGTTCGCGTCGGTTGTGGACTTCTTCACCGCCGCGGTCGCGCTCGTGTTCGTGGCGATGGTCTTCGACGCGCTCGACGGCCGGGTCGCGCGCATGACCGGGCAGACGACGCCGTTCGGCGCGCAACTCGACAGCATGGCCGACATGGTGACGTTCGGCCTCGCGCCGGCGTTCCTCTGCAAGGTGTTGGTCGACTGGCACGCCCAGACCGATGCCAACAGCCTGCTGCCGCTGCATCCGCGGCTGTTCTTCGCCGCCGCCGCGTTCTACGTTGTCGGCGCGGCGCTGCGCCTCGCGCGCTTCAACGTCGAGACCGGCGCCAACGATGGCGACCACACGCAGTTCAAGGGGCTGCCGTCGCCGGCCGCCGCGGCGGTCGCCGTCGCGCTGGTCGGCCTGTTCTGCACCCGCAACGATGCCGAGGCAAAGCTGGCGCACTGGCTGCTCGGCCCGCGCCACTTCGACCTCATCGTCGTCGCGATGCCCGGCGTGCTGATGCTGCTCGGCCTATTGATGGTGAGCCGCCTGCCATATCCGCACGCGATGCACTGGTTGGTGAAGGGCCGCAACAGCCTGCCGGTCGTCGCCGTCGCCGTCGCCGTCGTGATCGTCGCGGCCATTGAATGGCAGTTGGCGCTGGCGGTGACGACGATCGCCTACCTGGCGACGGGCCCCCTGGTGTGGCTGTTCCGCGTGATCGCGCGCCGCCGCGACGACGACGAGGACGATATCGACGCCGACCCGCTGCGCTCCGATCCGCCGCGCAACTGAACGTCCCGAAGCTCCGCCTGTGAACCACCAACGCCCGCAGATCGTCCACGTCGCGCTCGGCAGCAACGAAGGCGACCGCGACGCCCATCTCCAGCGCGCGGTCGACCGCTTGGCGCAGGTGCCTGGCGTCCAGGTCCGGCGGGTGTCGTCGGTGCGCGAGACGGCGTTCGTCGGCGACGGTCCGGCCCAGGGTCCGTATCGCAACGCCGTCGTCGAGCTCGCCTGTTCGCTGCCGCCGCACGCACTGTTTGCGTGCTGCAAGCAGATCGAGGCCGAGGCCGGCCGCCAGCTGCCGGCGCCTCGCAACCATCCGCGTCCGCTCGACATCGACATCGTCTTCTTCGGCGACGACGTCGTCGACACGCGCGATCTCGTCATCCCGCACCTGCGCTGGCACGAGCGCGACTTCGTGCGCCAACCGCTGGTGGAGCTCGGCGTCGACGTCGCCGCCAAGCGCCGCTGGTCCGGTCCCGAGGTCATCGAGGCGCCCGAGGCGATGTCGGCGCGCTCACTACAGTGGCGAACCGGCGGCTGCGTGATCGGCATCGTGCCGACGATGGGCAGCCTTCACGCCGGCCATCGCCGGCTGATGGAGATCGCCCGCGCCGAGTGCGACCGCGTGATCGCGACGATCTTCGTCAACCCGTTGCAGTTCGGGCCGAAGGAGGACTTCACCGCCTATCCGCGCGACCTCGCCGGTGACCTCGCTGTCTGCCGGCAAGCCGGGGTCGACGCGGTCTTCGCGCCGTCGGTCGCACAGATGTACGAGCCGGCCTTCTGCAGCCACGTAGCCGTCGGCGCCGCGGCGGAGGGCCTGGAAGGCGCCGTGCGCCCCGGCCACTTCGCTGGCGTGGCGACGGTTGTGGCGCGGCTGTTCGCCATCGCGCAGCCGACGCGCGGCTACTTCGGCGAGAAGGACGCACAGCAACTCGCCGTCATCCGCCGCATGACGCGCGATCTCGGCTTCCCGATCCGCATCGTGCCGTGCGCGACCGTGCGCGAGCCTGATGGTCTTGCGATGTCGAGCCGCAACGCCTACCTCGGCGCCGCCGACCGCGCAGCCAGCACGGTGCTGGCGCGGGCGCTGCGCAGCGCCCGCGAGGCGTTCCGCCGCGGCGAGCGCGACCGCGATCGCTTGCTGCAGCGCGCGCGCACGATCATCGCCAACGAGCCGCGCGCGGGGCTCGACTACCTCGAGCTCCGCAGCGAGGAAGACCTGGCGGAACTGCCGCCGGGGCCGATCGCCAGCGGCCGCATGCTCGTCGCTGCTCGCTTCATCGACGGTGTCCGGCCCGTGCGCCTGCTCGACAATCTCTCGCTCGACGGCGCGGACGAGGCATGAGCGGCAGTGGCATGCGCGGACGAGGCGTGAGCGGCGGCGCGGCGTTGCGCCTGCCGGCGCGGGCGAAACTCAACCTGTGGCTGCGCGTCGTCGGCCGACGCGCCGACGGTTACCACCTGCTGACGACGCTGTTCCACGCGCTCGAACTGCACGACGACGTCGCGGTTGCGCTCGCCGACCAAGGCATCGCCATGGCGATCACCGCCGATGCGCCGGTGTTGGCGGTGCCGCCGGGCCCCGGCAACCTGGTCGAACAGGCGCTGCACGCGCTGGCCGAGCGGGTCGGCTATCGCGGCGGCTTCCGGGCGCAGTTGCACAAGCGCATCCCGCACGGTGGCGGTCTTGGCGGCGGCAGCAGCGACGCCGCCGCGGCGCTGCGGCTGGGCAACGCGTTGCTCGGCGCGCCGCTGGCTGCTGCCGAGTTGCAGGCGCTTGCCGCGTCGCTCGGCGCCGATTGCGCGTTCTTTCTGCGCGGCGGCAGCCAATGGGGGCGCGGCGTCGGCGACGAGTTGTCGCCGGCGCAGGTCGCGGCACGGCACTTCGTGCTCGTGTGTCCGCCGTTCGGTTGCCCGACCGTCGCCGTCTACAAAACGTTCGCCGCACTGTGGCAGGAGCGCGCGCCGGATGATACGGTCGAGCAGAATCCGGCGGTCGACGAGCCGGAGGCTCTCCTGCAGCGGGGCTTCCGCAACGATCTGCGGGCGGCGGCGGAGCGGGTGCAACCCGCGCTCGCACCGCTGCGGCAGCGCGTGGCGGAGCTGGCGCGGCAGGAGGTGTCGATGACGGGCAGCGGCTCAACCTTGTTCGTGCCGTTTGCCGTCGCGTCGGACGCGCAGCGATGCGCGCAGGACCTGGAGCCGCTCGCCGCCGACGGCGTGCGCATCCTGGTCACGCGCAGCGCGGCGGCCGGAGTCGACGCGCCGACGGCGATCTGACGTTCGGCGCGCGGGCGAGCGGCGGACGGTCAATCTGGGAGGTGGCATGCATTCCGAACGCAGTGACGGCAGTCCCTTGCGGTTTGCGATCACCGAGGTGCGCATCAAGCTCACCAGCGACCCGCGCAACAAGCTGCGCGCCTACGCGAGCGTGACCATCGCTGACGCCTTCGTGGTGCGCGACCTCAAGATCATCGACGGCACCAAGGGCCCGTTCGTGGCGATGCCGAGCCGCAAGCTGTCGGACCACTGTCAGCGCTGCCAGCACAAGAACCATGTGCGCGCGCACTTCTGCAACCAGTGCGGCAGCAAGCTCGATCCCGACCGTGCGCCGCGCGACGGGCGCGGTCGCTCGCGACTGCACGCCGACCTCGCGCATCCGATCAACAGCACGACGCGCATCGAGCTGCACAAGGCGGTCGTACGGGCGTACTTCGATGAGATTGAAACGCAGCAATCGGCCGGCGCTGACTACCGGCCCAAGGACTTCGACGACCTCGACGTGCTGTCCGAGTCCGTCGATGCCGAGTACCTCGACGAGTTAGCGCACCGCCAGGAGGAGCGCGAACGGCGCCGACGCGAGCAGGTTGGCCAGGGCGAAGCCGGCACCGAGGCGTAGCCGCGGCGGGCCGGGTCTGGCTAGGATGCGTCGCGTGGCGCTGCGCATCGTGATCTTCGGCCCGGGCCGCATTGGCGTCGCCTTCGCCCGCGCGCTGGCGAGGGCCCGCTGCGACGTTCTCGGCTTCGTCGGACGCGACCCGGCGCGCGCGGCTGCGGCCGTGGCAGCCGCCGGCTGCGGTCGCGTGTTGGCTGCCGCAGACCACGTCCATGCGCAGGCGGTGGTGTTCGCAGTCGGCGACGACGACCTTGCCGGCGCGATCGCCGCCGCGGCCGCCGCCGCGCCACCGCGGCCGTGCAGCCTGTGGCTGCACACCAGCGGCCGGCACGGGCTCGAGGTCTTCGACGGCCTCGCCGGCATCCGCCGCGGCATCGTGCACCCGACGACGCCGGTGCCGGCTCATAGCCCCGGCGTCGAACCGCTGCGCGGCGCGCCCGGCGTGCTCGTCGGCGACCCGCGGGCGCAGCGGCTGCTGCGCGCGCTGTGTCGCCGGCTTGGACTCGTGCCGTTCGACGGCCATGGCGGCAACCGCGCGCTCTATCACGCGGCCTGCGCGCTGGCGGCCAATGGCCTGACCGGCCTGTTCGCCGAGGCGGCGGCGGCGTGTGCGGCGTCCGGCGTCGTCCGCGGCGCTGACGCTGCGCGATTGGTCGAAGCGCTGATGCGCGGCGCGTTGCAGGCGTGTGGCGACCGCGGGTCCGTCGACGGCCTTACCGGGGCCGTGCGCCGGGGCGACACGGCGACGGTGGCGGCGCATCTGTGCGAACTGCGCGCACACGCGCCAGCGGCCGTGCCGGCCTACCTCGCCACGGCGCACGCCGCGCTACGGCTCGCGCGCGCCGCTGGCCTGTCGCCGATGCGCGCCGACGCAGTGGCGGCCGCGCTCGACGCGTAGTTGCCACGACGTCGTCCGGCGGCGACGCTACCACGCTCATGGCCCAGATCGTTGCCAGCGTCTTCGCCGAATCACGCGAGCAGGTCGCGCGCGCCGGGGCCAAGGCAGCGATGGCCGGCGCCGATTGGATCGAGCTGCGGCTCGATCGCTGGCACCGTGGTCAGGACCTCGCGCCGCTGTTCTCGTCGTTGCGCCTCCCGGCGATCGTGGCGTGCCGGACGCCGGAGGACGGCGGCCAGTTTCGCGGCACGCTGGCGGAGCGGCGGGAACTGCTCGCCGCCGCCCTCGAGGCCGGCGCGCATGGCCTCGACCTGGAGGCTTGGGAGGCGTGGAGCCCGCCGGCCGGCAAGACGCGCTTGCGGCTGCGCATCCGCTCATTCCACAGCTTCACCGGCGTGCCGAAGGAACTGGCCGAGATCCGCGACAAGCTGCACGCGCATCCGGGTCAGATCGCCAAGATCGTGGTCACGGCGCATGACCTCGCCGATGCCGCGCCGATCGTCGAACTGCTGCAGCAGACCGACCAGCAGGCGCAGCCGACGGTCGCGTTCGCGATGGGACGCACGGCGTGGCCGACGCGCATCCTGTCGGCTGTGCAGGGCGCCCCGCTCGTGTACGGACGCCTCGACGAATCCGAGGACGGCACGGCGCCAGGCCAATTGCCGGTTGCGTTGCTGCACGGCCTCTATCGCGTGCACGAGCTCAACCCGGACACGCACGTCTTCGGGTTGCTCGGCAATCCGGCGCTGGCTTCGCTCGGACCCTGGCTGCACAACCGCGTGTTCCGCCAGTGCGGCGCCGACGCCGTCTATTTGCCATTCGAGACTTCGCAGCCTGACGCGGTCATGTCCATGCTGCAGCGCTGCGGTCTGCGCGGCTTGTCGGTCACGGCGCCGCACAAGGGCCATGTCGCGGCGCGCTGCAAGCAACTCGACGTCGACGCGCGCGAGGCCGAAGCGGTCAACACCGTCCTCTTCGACGCCAAGGGGCAGTTGACCGGCGGCAACACCGATGTCGCCGGCGTGCTCGGCGCGCTCGCGTCCGTCGGCGTGACCGCCGGCGACCAGCGACCGGCCGTGGTGCTCGGATCCGGCGGCGCCGCCCGCGCCGGCGCGGTCGCGCTGCGCCGTCTTGGCTTCCGCGTCACCATGCTGGCGCGCACGCTGGAGGCGGCGCGCGCGTTCGCGACGCCGCGCGGCATCCAGGTCGGCAGCCTGTCCGAGTCGGTGCTCGACGATCTACAGCCGGCCGTGGTGGTCCAGGCGACGCCGGTCGGCAGCCTTGGTCACGACGGCGACGAACGTCTCGTGCCGGGTTGGAAGCCGCCGGCCGGCTGCGTGGTGTTCGACATGGTCTACCAGCCACGGCGCACGCGCTTCCTGCGCGACGCCGCCGCCTGCGGCGCCGGGACCGTCGAAGGTCTGGCGATGTTTCTGGCGCAGGCGGCCGCGCAGGCGCGGCTGTTGACCGGCAAGGGCCTGCCGCCCGAGCGCCTCGCCGGCTTCCTCGCTGGCGCGCCAGCGCTCGCGGGCGGCTAACATCGCGGTGTGCTGGCGCCGGATCGGCGCGACGATCGGTTATCCTCCGCATGATGGAACGGACCGACGAGCAGCTTGAGGCCGCGTTGCGTGCTGGCGACGACGCGGCGATGGCGCAACTATTCGAGCGCCATCGGGAGCGGTTGTTCCGCATGGTTCAGTTCCGCCTCGACCCACGCCTTGTCGGCCGTATCGACGCTGATGACGTCGTGCAGGAGACGTTCCTCGAGGCCAAGAAGCGCGTGCTGGCGTTCCGCGACGACCAGAAGCCGTTCTTGGTCTGGGTTCGCCTGATGACGCACCAGACGATGATCGACCTGCACCGCAAGCACCTCGGCGCCAAGATGCGAAGCGCTGGCCGCGAGGTTTCGGCGCCCGCGAGCAATGCGATCTCGAGCTTCTTCGTCGCGCAGATCACCTCGCCGAGCGGCGCGGTGATGCGCGAGGAGTTGCGCGCCAAGGTCGAGTCGGCCTTGGCGAGCATGGATGAGATCGACCGCGAAGTGCTGTTGCTTCGCCACTTCGAGGAGCTGTCCAACAAGGAGGCCGCCGACGTTCTGGGTATCCAGGAGAACGCGGCGAGCAACCGCTACGTCCGCGCGCTGACCCGCCTCAAGGGTTTTCTAGCCGACCTCGGCCCGCAATGACTGGCGAGGGCGACACGCAGGCGCGCGAGCCGATCGACCTGCTGGTCGAGCGCTTCCTGGCGCGTCGGCGTAACGAGCCGCGTCTGTCGCCGGAGCAGTTCGCCGGCGAGCACCCGCAGCATGCGGCGGCGCTGCTCGAACTGTTGCCGGCGATCCTGGCGCTCGAAGGCCACAAGCGCGAGCGCGTTGCCAGCGGCAGTGGCGGCCGCCGCGCGGCGCTGCCCAAGCTCGACCGCCTCGGCGAATTCCGAATCGTTCGCGAGGTCGGCCGCGGTGGCATGGGCGTCGTGTTCGAGGCCGTGCAGGAGTCGCTTGGCCGCAAGGTGGCGCTGAAGGTGCTGCCGCAGGCGTCGCTGCTGTCGGGCAACCAGCTCGAGCGCTTCCGCCGCGAGGCGCAGATCGCCGCCCAGTTGCACCACAGCAACATCGTGCCGGTCTTCGGCAGCGGCGAGAGCGACGGGTACCACTGGTACGCGATGCAGTTTATCGAGGGCGAGGGCCTGGATTGCTGGCGCGAAGCGCAGTGCGCGGAGCAGCCGCAGGGCCCCGGCGCGTGGCGAACGCGCGCGCGCTTTGTCGCGCGCCTCGGCGCACAGGCGGCTAGTGCGCTGCACCACGCGCACGGCTTCGGCACGCTGCACCGCGACATCAAGCCCGGCAACCTGTTGCTGCAGGGCGGCGACCATCTGTGGGTCACCGACTTCGGGCTCGCCAAGGCGCTCGAGGCCGAGGGCCTGACCCACTCCGGCGACATCCTTGGAACGCTGCAGTACATGGCGCCCGAGCAGTTCCACGGCCAATACGACGTGCACAGCGAGGTTTATGCGCTCGGCGTGACGCTGTACGAGCTGCTGACGCTGAAGCCAGCGTTCGCGGCGGGCTCGCGCAGCGAACTGATGGAGCGTATTCGCCAACATCGGCGCGAGCCGCTGCGCAAGGCGTGTCCCGAGCTACCCGCGGACTTGGTGGTCGTGATCGAGAAGGCCTGCGCCCTCGACCCGCAGGATCGCTACGCCGACTGCAGCGCGCTGGCGCGCGACCTGCGCGCCTTCCTCGATGACCAGCCGGTGGCCGCGCGTCGGCTTTCTTCGGTGGCGCTGCTGTGGCGTTGGGGGCGCCGCAACCGCGCGCTGGCGGCGCTCGCGGTTGCGACCATGCTCGCGGTGGTCAGCGCCGGCGCGATGGGCTGGGTCTCGTACGGCGTCGCCAGCGAGGCGCTCGGCCGGGCCGAGAAGTCGGCGCTGTTGGCGGCGCAGGAATCGCGCCGCGCCGAGCAGAACCTCGACATCACGCTGGACGCCTTCGGCCGCGTGTTCGATGCGCTGGTCGGCCCAGCGCCGCTGGTCGCCGTCGACGAAGACGAGGAGACCGGCGAGGCGACCGTCGTCGTGCGGGCTGTCGTCGATCCCAAGGACCTCGCTCTGCTGCAGGAGATGCTGGCCTTCTACGACCGGTTCGCCGCGCAGAACACAGGCAACGCGGCGCTGCGCTTTGAGACCGCGCGGGCGTGCTGGCGCGTCGGCGCGATCCACGCCCGCATTGGCGCGCCGGCCAACCTCGAGGCCGCCGGCAAGGCATACCAGCAGGCGCTCGACCACCTGGCGTCGATTGCCGACCGCGACGTGCGCCGCGAGCGCGCCGCGGTGTTGGTCGAGGCGGCGCAACTAGCCCGCCGCCGCGGCCAGCCGGACGCCGGCCGCGCGGCGCTGGTCGAGTCCCTGGCGCTGCTCGCAGCCCTGGCGTCGGACGGCAGCCGCGCGATCCGCCTCGCGCAAGCCGAGGTGCACTACCTGCTCGCCAACGAGCTGCCGTTCGGTCGCCGACCGCCAGCCGGACCTGGAGGTCGTCCCGACCGCGTCGGCGAGTTCGAGCGTGATCGCGAACGCGAACGGGCGGCGTCGCTGCGCGAGCATGCCGGCAAGGCCATGGCCCTGGTCGAGAGCGTGCTGGCCGAGGATCCGGCGTCCGACGACGCGAAGTCGCTCAAGGCCCGCTGCCTGCTGCTGGCGAACCGATCGCTCCGGCGGCCGGATCCCGGCCGCGGCGAAGGCGAACGCGAGAAGACCCAGCAAGCGGCGATCGCCATCCTGCGCGACGTCGTCGCCCGTCAACCGGAGCGCGACGACGATCGCTTCGAATTGTGCCGCGCGCTGCTCGAGCCGATGCGGCCAGAGGATGGGCCACGCGGTCCGCGCGAACCGGCGCAACTCGACGCCGCTGCGTGCAAGGAAGCCGCGGACCACGCCGCGCGATTGGTCTCCTCGCAGCCGTCGTTTCGCGAGTACCAACGCCTGCAGGCGCAGTCGAGCTTGGTGCTGGGGCGGGCGCTGCTCGCCGCCGACCGGACCAGCGAGTTGGCGGCGGCGCGCGTCGCGCGGCTGCAGGAGGCTGAGGCGGCGCTGCGGGAGGCAGTGCGCATAGAGGGCGTGTTGACCGTCGCCGGCGCGCCGCTCGACCGGATGCTGGTGCAGCATTCGCTGCAGTCCCGCCGCGCGCTCGTGGCGGCGCTGGAGGCGCAGGGCCAGCGCGACGAGGCCAAGGCCGAAGTCGCAGCAGCGCTCGATCGCATGCAGCAGTTCGTCGCCGACCGATCCAACCTGCCACGCCTGAGCGAACTGCTGGCCATGCGCGCCGGCTCCACCGATGGCACTCTGCGCGACCAACTGCGCGCGATGGTTGAGCGCACCGGCGACCCGGTGTTCGTGGAACGTCTGCGCGCCATGCTGGCTCGCGTGCCCGAGCGCGGCGAAGTCTTGCCGCCCGAAGGCCGTCGGGGCCGCTGAGTTCCGCGCCGCGCCCCAGGGGCTTCAGGCGAGGATCGCGCGCGCGACCTTGCCTTCGACGTCGGTCAGACGGAAGTCGCGTCCGGCGTGACGGAAGGTCAGCCGTTCGTGGTCGAGGCCCAACAGATGCAGCAGCGTGGCGTGCAGGTCGTGCACGTGCATGCGGTCGGTTTGCGCGTAGTAGCCGTAGTCGTCGGTTGAGCCGTAGCTGTAGCCCTGGCGCACGCCGCCGCCGGCGAGGAAGTGCGTGAACGCGTGCGGGTTGTGGTCGCGGCCGGTGCCGCCTTCGCTGGTCGGCGTGCGGCCGAATTCGCCGCCCCACCAGACCAGCGTGTCCTCGAGCATGCCGCGCTGCTCCAGGTCGGTGATCAGCGCCGCGATCGGCTGGTCGACCTCGGCGGCGTTGCGCCGGTGGTCAGGCTCGAGGTTGCCGTGCTGGTCCCACTTGTAGCTGTGGGTGACCTGGACGAAGCGCACGCCGGCCTCCAGCAGGCGGCGCGCCATGAGGCACTGGCGGCCGAAGTTCTCAGTGCGCTGGTCGTCGAGGCCGTACTGGCGCTTGGTGGCCGCAGTCTCGCTGGTGACGTCGAGCACGCCCGGCGCCTCCATCTGCATGCGGAAGGCGAGTTCGAAGCTCTGGATGCGCGCGTCGAGCAGGGAGTCGCCGGCGCGCGCTGCCGCGTGGTCCTCGTTGAGATCGCGCAGCAGCTCGAGCATGCGCTGCTGGCGGGGGGCAGGCATCTCGCCGTGCAGATGGCGGACCGCCGCCTGCGTACTCGGCACGCTGGCGTTGCCGAGCGGCGTGCCTTGGTAGACCGCTGGCAGGAAGGCGCTGCTCCAATTGTTGACGCCGCCGTGGCCGAGCGTCGGACAAATGGTCACGAAGCCGGGCAGGTTCTGGTTCTCGCTGCCGAGCCCGTACAGCGCCCAGCTGCCGATCGACGGCCGCACGAACGTGTCGCTGCCGGTGTGGATCTTGAGCAGCGCGCCGCCGTGGGCGTCGTTGCTGCCGTGCAGACCCTTCAAGAAGCACAGCTTGTCGACGACGCGCGCGACGTGCGGGAAGATCTCGCTGACCCATTGGCCACTCTCGCCGTACTGGCGGAAGCCGTACGGCGAGCGCATCAAGTTGCCGGTCTCGGCGAAGGTCACCCGCGGCTTGGGGAACGGCAACGGCTTGCCGTGGTCGCGCTGCAGCATCGGCTTGTAGTCGAAGGTGTCGACCTGCGACGGGCCGCCGTGCATGAACAGGAATACGACGCGCTTGGCGCGCGGCGCGAAGTGCGGCAACCGCGGCTTGAGGTCGTCGCCGGCGAGCGGAGCGGGGCGCCCGCCCGCCAGCAGGTTGCCGAGCGCGAGGCTGCCGAAGCCGCAGGCCGACTGCTGCAGCAGGCGGCGGCGCGACGGATCGACGGGCGCAGGTTCGCGGTGGTCGGTCATGGCTCAGTCCACGTAGACGAACTCGTTGCTGGCGAACAACGCCTGCGCGAGGCCGGCCCACGCCGCGGCTTCGTCGCCGTCCTTGCGGACGTCGGCCAGCCATGCACGGGCAGCGGCCGATTCGGCGGGCGACGGCGAGCGGCAGAGGGCTTCGCGCCACAGCCACGCGATCGCGGCGTTGTCGGCGACGCTCGTCGGACGGCGCGCCACCAAGGCCTTGGCCTGCTGCGCCACCAGCGGCGCGTTGAGCAGGATCAGCGCCTGCGTCGCCACCGCGGTTTGCGGGCGCTGTTCGATGTGAACGCTCGGGTCGGCGTAGTCGAATGCGGTGAACAGGTCATACATCGCGTTGCGGACGATCGGCAGGTAGAGCGCGCGGCGCGGCGCATCGTAGCGAGCGCGGTCGTTGCTCTGGTCGTTGGTGACGTAGTCGCGATCGCCTGCGCCGAGCAGTGAGCCGCCGAACGTGCGGTCGAGGGTGCCGGCGACGGCGAACAGCGCGTCGCGCACGCCTTCGGCCGAGAGCCGCACGCGGTTCTGGCGTCCCAGCAGCCGGTTGTCGGGATCCTGGTCACGCAGCGCGATCGGCGCGTTGCTGCCCAGTTGCCATGTGCGCGACAGCAGGATGCGCCGCCACAGCGCCTTCTGCGACCAGCCGGACGCGCGCAGGTCGGCGGCCAGCCAGTCGAGCAGGTCGAGATCGTGCGGTTGGTCGCCGCGGCGCCCGAAGTTCGACGGCGAACGGCTGAGGCCCTGGCCGAAGGCGCGCTGCCAGACGCGGTTGGCGAGCACGCGAGCAGTCAGCGCCTGCTCGGATCGGAACAGCCACGCCGCGAACTCGGCCCGACCGCTGCGCTCGGCGGGCATCGTTGGCGGCGGCACGAAGGCGGCGAGCGCGGACAGCACGCCGCGCGGCGTCTTCTCGGCGGCGAGCGTCAGGTGGCTGCCGCGCAGGTGCACCGGCAGGTCGACCGGCTTGTCGTCGACGACGCAGATCACCGTTGGCGCGCGCGCGGGCACGGCTTGCACGGCGCCGTCGCGGATGTCGGCGAGTTCCTGTAGCCGCAGCGCCGTCGCTGGCGCGTGGAACGGCCGCAGTTCGGGCTCGGGCACGGCCAGCAGGCCGCCGGCATCGCGCAGGAGACGGTGGGCGTCTTCGAGCAGCGGTTCGTCGAGGCGGAGCGGGCTCTTGTCGTCCTTCTTCTTCGCGCGCTGGGCCGCCGTTGCGGCCGCGTCGGCGGCGGCGAAGAAGACCTGCGCGCGCGTGGCCAACTCGCGCGGCGTCGCCGGCGGCTCCCCGCCGAGCAGGATCGCGGCGAGTCCGCCCTTGCCCTGCGCCGCGCCGGCGCGCGCGGCGAAGCCGGCGTCGTCGCCGTTGCACAGTTCGCGCCAGAAGCGCAGCACGGCGTTGTCCGTGGCGGTGGCGAACGCCGTGGCCGCTTGCCGCACGACCGGCGCCATCAGGTCGGACGCGTGCGCTTGGTCGACGGGGGTCAGGAGCACAGCGTCGAGGTGGGGCACGTTCGCGCCCAACGCCTCCAACCGCAGCGTGTGTGCGCCCGCCGCTAGATCGACCGTGGCCACCGCGTGCCACTGCTGGTGCTCGGCGCGCCAGCCGCCAGTCGTCGCCGCCAGCGCCGACTCGGCGACCACGACGTCGTCGAGCCGCGCGCGCATCGGTCGCGACTCCTGTGCCGCGTAGCGCACCGCGAGTTGGAAGCGGCCGGCGGTCGTCGCGGTCACTTGCCACGCGGCGAACTGGTCGCCGCCTTGCTGCGTGTGCAGAATCTTCGTGGTGGCGTCACCGTAGAGGCGGTCGTCGGCGCCGAGGCTGGTTGCGGTCGCGTCCTCGGCCTGCACGAACAGCGAACGGCGCAGCAGTTCATGGCCCGCGAGCAGGTAGCGGCCGGCGTCGCCGACGATGCGCGCCCGCAGTTCGGCCGCGGCGGCCGCGGCGGCGGTTGCGTACGCCTTCTCGGCGTCGTCGCGCCGGCCTTCGGCCTGTTTGCGAGCGGCGACGGCGGCGTCGCTGGCGGCTTCGCGGTCGAACCAGCGCGAGACGTGGTCGAGGTTGTGGAAGCTCTTGCTGCTGCGGAACACGCCGGCGAGCGCGTAGTAGTCGGCGGTCGGGATCGGATCGAACTTGTGGTCGTGGCAGCGGGCGCAGCCGATGGTCAAGCCGAGCACCGTGCGGCCGACGAGGTCGACCTGCTCGTCGACGGTGTCGAGCACGAGCTTCTCCTTGTCCTGCTCGGCGAGCATGCGCGGCCCGAGCGCCAGGAACCCGGTGGCCACATAGCCGTCGACGCCCACGGCCGGGTCGTCGGCGAGCAGGTCGCCGGCGATCTGCATGGCGACGAAGCGGTCGTACGGCAGGTCCTGGTTGTGCGCCTGCACGACCCAATCGCGGTAACGCCACGCGTTGGCGAACGCGAGGTTCTCGTCAAGCCCGTTGCTGTCGCTGTAGCGCGCGAGGTCGAGCCACGCGCGCGCCTGGTGTTCGCCGTAGTGCGGCGATGCGAGCAGGCGGTCGACGACGCGCACGAACGAGTCGGCCGTGTCGTCGGCGAGGAAGGCGTCAACCTCGGCCGGCGTCGGCGGCAGTCCGGTCAAGGCGAAGGTGGCGCGGCGGATGAGCGTGTGCTTGTCGGCGACGGCGACTGGCGCCAGGCCGGCAGCGGCGAGACGGGCGCGCACGAAGCGGTCGATAGGGTGCGCGTTCCAGGCGGCGTCGGCCACCGTCGGCGGGGTCGCGGTTCGCCAGGGCCGGAAGGCCCAATCGGGATCGCGCTCGCCCTGCGCGCACAGCGGCGTGGTGGCGAGGAGGGCAGCGGCGACGAGGTTGGGACGCATGCGCGTGTGCGCGACCGTGGCTGTGCGGCCGCAGTGTCACCATACTGACTGCCGCTGCCATGCCCTGCCTCGTCTTGTCGCGCGTTTGTCTCGCTCTCTTCGTGCTCACTTCCTGCGTCGCGCCGAGCGGCGAAGGCGAAGGCGCCGTCTCGTGGCGCGTGACATCGACCGGGACGTCCAGCTTGCGCGGTCTCGCGGTCGTCGATGCATCGGTGGCATGGGTGAGCGGCAGCAAGGGCGCGATCTGGCGCACGACCGACGGCGGCTCGGACTGGAGCAACGTCGCGCCCGCTGACGCTTCGGCGTGGGACTTCCGCGATGTCGAAGCCTGGGACGCGCAGCGGGCGCTGGCGATGGTCGCCGGCACGCCGGCGCGCGTGCTGCGCACCGACGACGGCGGGGTCTCGTGGCGGACCGTGCTCGCCGACGATCGACCGGGCGCGTTCTTCGACGCGATGGCGTTCCAGGGCGACGTCGGCGTGCTGTTTGGCGATCCGATCGACGGCGCCTTCGGCGTCTGGACGTCGCGCGACGGCGGGGCGACGTGGCACGCGGCGCCGGCGAACCAGCTGCCCGCACCGCTGCCGGGCGAAGCCGCATTCGCCGCGAGCGGCGCCTGCGTCGCCGTGACTGGCGAGGTGGGGCGCGAGATCTTCTGGATCGCTACCGGCGGCGGCGCGCGCGCGCGGCTGCTGCGCGGCGACGCGGCCGGTTGGACGACGCAGGATCTGCCGCTGCCGGCGGGCTCTGCGTCGCGCGGCGCCTTCGGCCTTGCG
>Ga0194121_10000497_pt1 | contig 69111 bp, 46 predicted proteins | sample TA2MahCa50mmetaG_FD_148609 | JGI IMG/M metagenome (GOLD analysis project Ga0194121, IMG submission 148609) | Freshwater microbial communities from Lake Tanganyika, Tanzania - TA2015020 Mahale Deep Cast 50m | ecosystem: Environmental > Aquatic > Freshwater > Lake | place: Tanzania: Lake...
CAGCACCAGAGTCTGCGGTTTGCGACGCGACCCTTTGCCAGTCACACCAAACACCCAGCCACTGTGATCCGAATTCCCATCCCACCGCGCGGCGATCGTCCGCACAGCCCCCGAGTCATAGACAGAACGCAGCTGAAAACAGGCCTCAATTGTAAAACCGTCCACTGCATCCTGCGGCGCCACTGCAGCCGCCATCCGCGGCGGCTGCTCCGCAGGATTCAGCAGCAGTGCCTGACCGGGCCGCGCAGGCAGACTGCCCACCGGCAGCGCACCACCCTCCGACTTCCGCTCACTGTCCTCGCGCACCTGCAGCACCTGCTGGTCCACAAATGCCCGCGCCGCTGACAACTCAGCAGGTTGCGGCATGCGGCCCCACGCTGACAACCATAATTCCTGCAGTAACTCATCGGAGACACCCTCACCCGACTGCCCGGCCGGCAGCACACGCGCCGCCAGCTTACCTGCATGATTCAGCATCATCTGACTGTTGAACAGCAGCAGCGACTGCACTGGTGATGTCGTTGTATCCCGTCCAGCCGTGCTGGAAAAAAACTGCGGCAGATCAAACACGTCCAGCAGCGGGTCTCTCGCATTGCGCATCACACGCAGATAAATCGAGCGACGCGGAACATCAGAATTCATACCCGCACCTCCCGCCCTCGAATCCAGCTGACCCGTTAATGCCAGAATCGCATCGCGAATCTGCTCCGCATCCAGTCGTCGTACGTCACCACGCCAGTACCACTGATTGCGAGGATCCACGATTTGATACGGAGCCAGCTGCGGATGCTCAGCAGATTGCCGATACGCCGCAGAAGTCACCAGCAGCCGATGCAGCGGCTTCAGTCGCCACCCACCCTGCAAAAATTCTGCCGTCAGCCAGTCCAGCAGCTGCGGATGAGTCGGCGGACCTCCCAAAGTACCAAAGTCACTGGCATTCGGAGCCAGCCCGCGACCAAAGTGACCCTGCCAGATTCTGTTGACCATCACACGAGCCGCGAGGGGGTTGGCCGAATCCGTCAGCCAGCGAGCGAGTGCGGCACGCCGCCCGGTCGTCCGACCTGCGGCACCCTCTGCCGCCGGCAGCTCACCCGCCTGCAAAATCTCAGGGACACCGGGCATCACAGTCTGCTGCTTTTTCGGAATGATCGTCGGCGGAGCCAGGGGGCCGATGTCCGTCACCACCAGTGCCGTGGGCAGCGGGGCCGGTTTGAGTCGTTCAAACTCGGCCAGTTGCTTCCGCAGCGTCAGCAGTCGCTCCTTCGAATCGCCTTTGATGCGATTGTCCAGCACGTGGTACTCGTAATCGACCTGACGCCAGGCCAGATGATACAGCTGCTGCTCAAGTGGTGACCGCTGGTGTGGTTCAGACTTCAAAATGGCCTCAACGTCCGGCGGAAACATCTCGATGGCCTTGATCCTCGCGTCGTCCCGATAAGGCTGCTCGAGCTGCGCGATCTGACCGCGAATGTCGGCTGTCGCCGACAGCCACTGCTGCAATGCCTGCTCATGAGACTGCAGATCAGCGGTGGATGCGATCACCATGCCGTCCTGCGGCAGCAGGCCCGCAAACACCGCACGCAGTCGATAATAGTCACGCTGCAGCAGCGGATCGTACTTGTGATCGTGACAGCGAGCACACTGCAGGCCCAGCCCAAGGAACACATCCGCCGTCGTGTCAGTGACCTCGTTCAAAATCAAATCCCACTGGCCCCGCGCATCACGATTGTTGTACTCGTAAATCCAGTGACGCAGAAAACCGGTCGCCACCAGTGCGTCAGGACTTTCCGGAAACAGCTCGTCACCCGCCAGCTGCTCCTGCACAAACCGATCATACGGCTTGTCCTGATTCATCGAATCAATCACGTAATCCCGATAACGCCAGGCGTCCGGACGATAACCGTCCGCTCGGTAACCATCGGAATCCGCATACCGCACGACGTCCAGCCACTGCCGAGCCCAGCGTTCACCGTACTGCTCACTTTGCAGCAGGCGGTCTACCAGACGCTCCCACGCATCCGGACGCTCGTCCGCCACAAACTCTTCAATCTGCTGCGCTGTCGGGGGCAGACCCGTCAGGTCAAACGTCACCCGCCGAATCAGCGTCGCACGGTCAGCTTCAGGCGCGGGACTTAACCCGGCCAGCTGCATCGACGACAGCAAAAAACGATCTACGTCGTTGCGCACCCAGCTGGCGTGAGCCCCCGAGATTTCCGGTATGACCGGATTCGCAAGCGGCTGAATCGCCCACCAGCGACGATCTTCGTCAGTAAACCCGGCCTGCAGCGGACGAGCCCCCCCGCCCGCATCCGCCGGCATCGCCGCGCCCGACTGCACCCAGTCCACCAGCAGCTGAATCTCGGCCGCCGGAAGCTGTCCGGTCGGCGGCATTTCATAACCCTCGTACCGCACCGCCTGAATCAGCAGACTTTCCGCCGGCTTGCCCGGCACCAGCGCCGGACCCGATTCACCACCAGCCAGAATCAGCGCCGGACTGTCCAGCCGCAGACCGCCCTTCTGCCTGGTCGCATCATGACATTCGTAACACCGGGCCGCCAGTAATGGGCGAATCTGCAGTTCAAAGTGCCGAATCGCCTCAGAAGCAGCCGGGGACTGGTCCTGAGCCCGCACGCGAGGACACGACAGTCCCAGACAGGCCGACACCAGCACAACAGCACAGATGAAAGATCGCAGCAACCCTGGGCACATGTTCAGACACTCAGGTTTAGTCAGGCAGGATAGAAACGGCGAACGAGCACCAGTCTGACACGGAATGGCAAAAAATCCCAGTCAAAAATGGGCGGGACGGACGAACTGGCAGGGAAGATCCGCAAATGAAACGGGCACGCCGGCAAATTCACCGAACCGGCTGCTTTCCTCAGCCCAGGCCGGGCGATAAGATCAGAATGCAAACAGGTCTCACGCCAGCGTTTTCCGCTGCCCCCCGTTTTGATGCTTGCCTTTTCGTTGGTGCCTGCCATGCCTGCTGACAAGCCCCACAGCCTGTTTCAGGGTCGTCGTGATCTGGCTCGCGCAGCTGCCGGTTCGCTGCTGCTGGGCTGGCCAAACGCCGGCCCGCTGCCCGCAGCTTTCGGGGACGGGCTCAAAGCCCTGAATGCAGAGCCCGCGGCCGGCAAAGCCAGTGGCCGGACCAAAGCCTGCATCGTGCTGTTCATGTGGGGTGGCCCGGCACAGCAGGATACCTGGGACATGAAACCCGGGGCGCCGCTCGAATTCCGCGGACAGTTTCAGCCCATCAGCACCACAGTACCCGGACTGCAGATCTGCGAACACCTGCCGAAACTGGCGGCCCGGGCCGAACAGTTGTGCGTAATCCGCTCCATGACACACGACGATGTCAACCACACCACAGCTCCGCACTGGCTGCTGACAGGTCGCAAAAGCCCCGGCGATACCGGCCTGCCGCTCGACCGCGACTGGCCGTCCATCGGCTCTGTGCTAAGCCAGCGCGGCCTGGGCTCCGGTCCCCTGCCACCGTTCGTGTCCATGATGCCCGTAGTTCCCAACGGCGCACCGAGGTTCGTCGAACAAAGCCATGGTCAGGGAGCCGGCTGGCTGGGCCCCGTCTACAACCCGCTGCGCATCGATGCCGACGCCAGCCTGCCGGATTACAAAGTGGGCGAGTTTGCCTTGCAGCCGGACCTGTCGACCGACCGCCTGCAGCGTCGCCAGTCGCTGAATTCGGCCCTGCAGTCTGCTATCAGCAGCAGCCCAAACAGCAGCTCGGTGGTCGGACTGAATGAACAGTATCGCAGGGCGTTCGAATTGCTGGCGTCCCCGTCTGTCACGGCCGCCTTCGACCTCAGTCAGGAATCAGCCGCCACCCGAGAACGCTACGGCATGAATATCCACGGTCAGTCTGTACTGCAGGCTCGACGCCTTGTGGAAGCCGGCGTACCTATCGTCACCGTGTTCTGGCCCAACGACGGCATCACCAATGTCAGCGTCTACTGGGATACCCACTCACGCAACTTCATCGACCTGTCAACTCGACTGTGCCCGGTGACAGATCAGGCATTTTCCGCACTGCTGGATGACCTCTCCGAACGTAATCTGCTGGATGAAACACTGGTGCTGTGGACCGGTGAAATGGGAAGAACTCCGCGAGTCGGTCAGTCGGTGGTGGGCGGCGCCGGTGCCGGCAAGGATGGCCGAGATCACTGGCCGAAACTGTTCAGCAGCGTCCTCGCCGGGGGCGGGATCCGAGGCGGAGCGGTGTACGGAGCCAGCGATCGCTATGCAGCAGAACCCGCAGATTCACCAGTCTCGCCGGCTGACCTGGTAGCCACCATTTACCACCAGCTCGGAATCGATCCTCACTCCCTGATCTACGACCGCCTTGGACGCCCGGTGACACTTTGCGAAGGCCAGATCCTGCATTCACTGCTGTGATGCAGGGAAACAAATTCGCATCAGCGCCCCAGCGTCAGCGAAGATGTCCCACGAAACCCGGCCACCAGCCCCCCTCCCCTGTGATTCCCCCCTCCTGGACAACCACCGACAAGGGAACTCTCGGCAATTCGAGTTAGAATCGAGTACGAGAACGAAAAACGAAACCCCCAAAAATTCCCCTCGTTATCGTACTTCAGTGAAACGGTACTTGTACTCGAAGAACGCCCACCGCCCACTGTCCCTTCGCGGCTTCCTTCGCGGCTTCGCATGAGGCAAACCGCCTACAACTCGCCTGACCACTCCTCACTGCTGCTCAGTCACCCACGGACTGACCGCTCGCCGCGGAACCGGCCTCGCTCCCTCAGCCAGCCGCTCCCGACCCATTCGCACTGCCAGCAACCCCGTCAAGGCACCGGCCGCGACATACACCAGCAACCCCACCAGATGACCCAGCAGCGGCAGTAACAAATCAAAAAAGTTCTCCGGATGCCGGACCAACTCACCGACCAGCGAAAGCCCGCTGAGCGGATTGGCGATCACCACAAACATCGCAGCCCCCAGCATCCCCGCCGTCCGCTCATTCGAACGATTACCGGCGATGGACCCCGACAACATGCCCCAGGCTGCACTGGGAATCACACCAGCCAGACAAAACAGCGTGCCGTAAAAGCCAAAAGACCGATCACCTGCCACGCTGAGCAGCGCCACCAGAGCCCAGCCCCCGGACAGCAATAATCCGGCAAACATCCCCAGCCGCGCACCGGCTCGCGACCCGTAAGCCGCGACCGTATGAGTCCCCTCAAGCAGCTCCCGATCAGCTCGCAGACGCAAATGCATCACTGCCACGACCCCCGCCAGCACCACAGGCACCGCGACAGACATAATCAGGAACATCACCGCAAACCCAATAAAACCAAGATACAGCCCGAAAAAATCCAGTTCTGATCCACGCATCGCCAGGCCCCCCCATTGACTTGCTCAAGCTTTGAAAAACTTACCTCCCAACAAACCATGTGGTCTAACAGCAACATGCGCGCCGAAGAACTGCCGAAAAACATAAGTCTCATAATAAGAGTGACTTATGCCATCTATCCGCCGCTCAATGGCGGCCAGAGAACCACCTGATGGGCAAAAAATCGTGCCGCACGTACATTAAATGCCTGGCGAGCTGCATTGCTCCGCAGGCAGGATCACTGGCCGCGAGGCAGCAGGGCCGGACGGGCCGTACTAAACGGCAGCAGAAAAAATCTGTCGTCCGATTCCCGGACACCACCGTCATCAATGCCGTTTTCGCCCACGGAATACAGCCGGACCACAGCCCCCGATCGTCGATAGTTCAAAGGCCGCCCGACCACGGGATCCGGCGGCAGACGACAACCAAACAACTGCTCCACCACAACCAGATTTTCCGGCCAGTCACCGGTACGAAGCTGGTACTTTCGCAGCCAGCAACTCGTCTGCAGCAGCGAGTGACGGATTTTGGCTGCCAGTGCCAGGAACTCAAGCACGTCAATCCACGGCGGTCCTTTGACAAGCAGACTGAACGTCACGTATTCCGTAACTGTCTCCCGACTGCCCGACTGCCCCGTCTCCAGCGAAGCCTTCGCCTGCCCCAGCAATTTCTCCCACCGATCAGCAGCCTGCCTGATCGACTGCATCGCCCGCGGAATATCACCAGACTGAAACAGCTGCTGCCCCCGATCGTACTCCTCGTTGACCCGCCGCGATACAGCATCCCAGTCGATATCAGGCTGCTCACGCAGAATCTGTTCCAGCCCGCGGTCCCCGTCCCTGTTACCCAAAAATGAATCCGTCAGAAACTTCAGCCTGAACTTTTCGTCGCGGCGCAGATATTCGAGCAGCTCGAGCATGACCGGACGACCGTACCTGTCTGCGTGCAACAGCGGATCTCCCGGTGCCGGCAACGCCTGCAAATCCCGCAGGAAACCATCGATGTCAGACTCACTCAGCCCGGGTAAAGACAGCAGTGCCTGACATTGATCGGTGGCCAGCCCTTCCATCATCAGCCCTGTCGTGAACACCGCATCCGGCGCGGACTGCAGAAGTCGACTCAGACGCAACAAAGTTCTAAGCTCTGTCCACGCTGCCTGCACCTGCTCTTCACCCAGTCGCAACATCGCGGCTGTTCGCAGGATCGTAAAAACATCCAGCAAACCACTTTGAACAGGACTTCTGTAAAGCTCGGGACGTACACCTCCGGAACCTTTTGAGGCAATGATTGGCAGGTACCAGTGTGAACGCCCTGCCGCGTCCCGAATCACCTCCAGAACAGGCTCCTGAGACCGCAGCCAGGCAGCCACCGCCGGATGCTGCTCAGCGGTCCATGGAAATGAATCGACATTTGTCGGTGCTCCCGATGTGGGCAAATTCTGATCGAAGAACCTGGGAAACAACTCCGGCACATTAAACCGTACATCAATCGCCCGCAGCAGCCGATCCAGCTCGCGAAAATCCCGCTCGTACTCGGAAAAGTCCCGCAGCCACGGTGTCTCAGGCCCGGCTGCCGGAACCCCTGCCCGCCGATGAAACTCCAGACGCTCCCGCAAACTAACCCTGAACGAATCAGCATACAGCTCAACCACCTCAGACAGTCGCGCAGCAGCATTGTTTTCCGGAGTCACGCCCTGTCGAGCCTGCTGGTCCAGCGTTTCAGCAATGCCAGCGAATTCGGGAGGTGCCTGCGGAGCCCCGCAGCCGCTCGACACACACACCAGCACACACAACAACGCTGCACATCCACGCCGCATCTTACCGTCCTTTGCCACAGCCTGCGGACAGCATTCCTGTCATCGGTACAGCGGAGCATCCGGCAGCTCGCTGGTCACCTCGAACAGCTCAGGTGCAGGTACCTTAGCAGGATCACGAATGTAATTCAGTTCCACAAGCACCGCGTAAGTCAGGAAAATCAACAGCCCCAGCGCCACGCCATTCGGCAGTGCCGCATCACCCCAAAACTTCAAGGCACTGCCCGCAGACTTCGCAAAACGCACCCGCGAACCATCCCACTGCACACTGTACATCTCATCCAGCACCAGATGCGACAGAAAACCCAGCCCCACACTGACTGCCATCAGCGTTCGCACACGCAGGTCGTCACTGTGATACGTCAGAAACGTCAGCTCGGCAAATATCAACAGCGCCGGAATACTGTGAAACATGCCCCGATGCACCGTCAGTCGCGCCAGCAAAAATGCGCCCCCATAACGCACCACCGTGTACGTCAGCAGTGCAAAAAACAGAGTATGATCGCTGCTCATCCCCAGCGACTGCACCTGCTGCATCAAAAACAGCGGTGTCAGCGCCGCCAGCAGAGTCATCAGCTCGCGAATCGGACGCCCGCCCTCCGCATCCAGATCGGGCAGCATCCCGGCAACCCATGTCAGCGCAGCAGCTATCGCCGCCTGGACAAAGCTGTATCCGGCCGACAAAAAAGCTGCCGTGCCACAGCCAATCCCCAGCAACCCGCTGACTGTAATATGTTCTCGATAACCGGCCATCTCGGGGACTCCCGCTGACCGCCGAATTCTAACGAAGCCACGCCCGTCGACAGCAGAATTCCCCGAACTGACCGAAACACCCGACCCGCACAAAGCCCCCATAACACACACACAGCCCAAAACCAGCCACTTCGAACCGCCGAGGACAATCCAGCCGGCAGTTTTCGCCGATTTCACGCGACTTGAACGTCAAGCAAAAAAAAACCGATTGAGCGGGTTTCCTCCGACTCAATGCCAACAGAACCGTTTGCCGGATCAGGCCACCAGAGCCCTAAAATCGGCAGGCTTCGAGCATTCAGTAAATCCGTCAGAGCCTGGCGGTACGTTGCCCGATTGCGGCGACCGCTGCTTTTTTCAAACGTCTGACCAGTCGGGCAGTGCTAGGGTTCCATACGAGTTATTCCCCGCGGAAGGCCTGCTGCTTCCGTCAGCACGGATGACGTTCACGACTTCTGTCTTCCTGCTCGCTTCCGATGGTTCCCCCATGTTTGATTCCGATCGACTGAAGACTGACCTGCTGGCTCTGGGCCTGCTGGCTCTGGTCGTGTTCTCCGGACTCAGTCTGCTGAGTTATGATCCGGCGGATCCACCGTCGACGATCGTGTTCCCGGTTCGCGCAAACACGATCAACATCTGCGGCAACGCCGGAGCCGCACTCGCATTTCACGGCGTACAAATACTGGGGGCCGGAATCTGGATCATGCTGCTGACACTGGCGGCCTGGGACCTAAAACTGTTTGCTCGTGAACCATCCCGCGGAACAACTCCTGCACTTACCGGGCTGGTCATGCTGGTGGCTTCGGGCTGCGTACTGATGCAGCTTATCATGCCCGAACTTTCCACAGGTTCACTCTACGGCAGCGGCGGACAGGTCGGTGCCCTGCTGGGTCTGCTGCTCACTCAAATGTTTTCTCCCGTCGGAATCCTGATTCTTTGCGGCAGCCTGTTCGCAGCGGGCATTGTGCTGACTCCGCTGTCCGACCTGCTGTTGCCCGCAGTCAGGTTTAGCCTGCTGCCGGCTACTCTGGCCGGCTCGTCATTCCGCCGGCTGGTCCGCGGATCCCGCAGTACTGCCGGTTTAGCAACTGCACCACGAAGCCCCGGCGACAACTCGGCCACCGTGCCGCTGCGTCCTGCTGGCGACACTCAGACCACCGCTGTCGCTGCAACTGCAGCCGCTCAGACACCTGCGGCCAGCACCGTTCCAGCCCCCAAAACACTTGGTCGCCGGGCTGCCGCTGCTGCTAACGCCACAACTGCTGCCCCGGCCGATACCGCCTCCGACAAATCCGTCGGCAACAGCGGGACCGGCAGCAGCGTCACTTCCGACGACGAACCAGCCACTCTGCCGTTCCGTCGCCTCGTGGTACCCGCCGCCGCTCAGGACGACGAAGCTGACAGCGAGGATTCTGTGCCGCTGCCAAAGGTCGCCGTGCTGCCGGCTGCCAGTCGCAATATTCGCATCAACGCCCCCGCTGCTGTCTCAGCTTCCCCGGCCGGTCGGGCCAAAACGGAACGGCCTGGCTACAGCCTGCCAGCCGTCGATCTGCTGACGGAAGGGGAAGAATTTCCCTATGAACAGCTGGCCAAAAAAGCACGCCTCGCCGCCAATACGCTGGAACAGGCGTTCGCTGAATTCGGCCTGAACGTACGGGTTTCCGAGATCGATACCGGTCCTGTGGTGACACAATTCGAACTGGAACTGGAAAAAGGACTGCGACTCAGCAAAGTCACGGCGCTCGAAGATGATCTCGCGATCGCTCTGCGAGTTCCGGCAGTGCGAGTTGTCGCACCGATTCCTGGCAAAAACACTGTCGGGGTCGAAGCCCCCAACGACAGACAGGTTATGGTCCGGCTCCGCGAACTGCTGCAGTCCACAGGTGTGGGCTGCGAGTCGCTGCGGCTGCCGCTGTTCCTGGGAAAGGACGTCAGCGGTCGCCCCCTGGCCGTGGACCTTGCGAAGATGCCGCACCTGCTGATTGCCGGACGCACCGGTACCGGCAAAAGCGTGTGCCTCAATACCCTGATCATCTCCCTGCTGATGACTCGCACACCCGACGAAGTCCGCATGCTGATGATCGACCCGAAAATGGTCGAGCTTAGCCCGTACAAACGCATCCCGCACCTCATGCATCCGGTGATCACCGACATGAAAAAGGCGGAAGCAGTGCTGGCATGGGCCGTGGATACCATGGAGGAGCGTTACGACCTGCTGGCTCGCGCCGGAGTACGACATCTTGACAGCTTCAACAAACTGGGACGAGCCGAAATTCTGGAGCGACTCGGCATCGGTGAAAATGATCCGGAAGCCTCGGCCGTTCCCGACCGTCTGCCGTTCATCGTGATCATCGCGGACGAAATGGCCGACCTTATGATGACGTCCGGGAAGGAAGTCGAGGCTTACATTATTCGCCTGGCTCAGAAATCCCGCGCTGTCGGAATTCACCTCGTACTTGCCACTCAGAAACCCACGGTCGATGTGATTACCGGACTGATCAAATCCAACCTGCCTGCTCGCATCTCATTCCAGGTCGCCAGCAAAATGGACAGCCGCGTGGTGCTGGACGAATCCGGAGCTGAGCGGCTGCTGGGCAGCGGTGACATGCTGTATCTGGCTCCCGGTACCAGCCACGTGACTCGTGCACAGGGCACCTACGTCAGTGATGATGAAATCAGCTCCGTGATCGACTACTTCAATGACACTGCTCCGGAATTCAGTGCTGAGCTGCTGAGACTGACGGCTCAGGCTGGCCTGGCATCCGGCGGGGCGGGCACTGATCCTGCTGACCGTCCGCACGACGACCTGTATGAATCCGCGGTGGAAGTGGTGATCCGGGAAGGTCGGGGCAGCGTTTCGCTGCTGCAGCGAGCACTGGGAATTGGTTACGGTCGGGCAGCGCGAATGATTGACTGGATGGCGACGGACGGCGTTGTCGGGGATTACAACGGGCAGCATGCCCGGGAAGTCATCTGCACAATGGAACAGTGGCAGTCTGCTCGAGCGGACCGCGACTGAGATTCCATCCCGTGAATCTTAATTCGGTCTTAACAAGCCCGGATTTTCTGGCAACTGTGTGCGGAACGCACGAGAATCCGCAGGAGCTTTCCGCTGCCCACACTGTACACTGCACCCGGCATCAGACGTGCAGTCTGCAGAACTTTCGGTTGTCATCTGCATGTTTCAACTGTGAATTCTGTGCCCACATTCCGCAACCGATTGTGGCGGCAGATCTTCTGCCTGCTGCTGACTTGCAGTCTGTAACGCGGGCCCATGCCCATGCTGCACCACCATGCGGAACTGGCAGACGGCACGGGCCTGATACGGCATTTGCTGCAGTATCACGATTATGACATTGCCGCCCCCGCGGGCGGTCAGACCTGTCAGTCGCACTGGAATTTTGCTCCGCTGCGTGACCTTGTTGACCCAAATGCTCCGCCGCAGAAATCCGGTGCCGACGACATCTCTGCGTTCCGGCTGGCATCGACGTTTGGCCGTTTCACGGATGTGTTGTCCTGCGGTCACACCGTGGGTGCTTTGCTGTCGTCAGTCCTTTCGGCCGGTGGTCGGTCGACGGTTTCTTCCGCCTCGTCACTGACCTGCACATCAGTGCGCGGCAGGTGATGAACGTTGTAGAGGCTCTCGGCGGGCGTACTGTCGGCACGATGTTTGAGGGCCGAGCCCGGTATCCGATTCAGGACCGTATTCCGAGATAGTGGCGGAGCGACGTGGAGCGTCTGAAACAGCTGCCGGTAGAGGAAGCGGGCGGCATTCCGGTCCCGCTGGAAGAGTTGGCGGATGTGCGAATCGAAGAGACTCCATCATCGATGGAGCACGAATCGAATCGCAGGCAAACTTTCGTTTCGGCATACGTTCGCGGTCGCGACGTGGCCACATTCAACGCAGAGGTTCAGACGCCGGTGGCCGAGCAGGTTACACTGCCGACCGGCAATGAAGTTCGCTGGAGCGGGGACTTTGAAAACCCGCAGTCGGCCAGCCCGCGGCTAATGCTGATTACGCCGGTAGTGCTGCTGCTGATCTTCCTGCTGCTGTACATATCATTCGGTTCAACCCGACTGGCCCTGCTAATTTTTTCTGGCCGTTCCCATGGCGGCCAGTGGCGGCATTTTTTCCCTGTGGCTGCGGAGCATGCCATTCAGCATTTCAGCGGGGGTTGGCTTTATTGCTTTGTTTGGAGTGGCCGTGCTGAACGGACTGGTGTGGGTGAGTGCGGCCGAGAACCACCGCGAGTCCGGCATGCCGCTGCCTGAAGCCACGCTGCTGACGGCATTATCGCGACTGCGACCGGTGCTGACGACGGCTTTCGTAGCCAGCCTCGGTTTTTTACCGATGGCACTGTCAACCAGTGACGGTGCTGAAATGCAGCGACCGCTGGCCACCGTTGTGATTGGCGGGCTGATTACTTCGACGCTGCTGACATCGCTGGTTGTGCCGGCAATTTATCCGTGGTTCGCCGGCGGCCTGCCGCTGACCGACGAAGGCGGAGAATATCACTAAGCAGCGCGAGCCGAACAACATCAGGAGTCTGCAGCGGCAGCGCAGAGGCAGCGTCGCAGGCATTGCTCACTCCCGCTCCCTCACGGTCGCGGCTTGTGGCTTCGCGTGGGGCAAACAGGCTGCAGGCCAACCATGCAGCGACGATCAAGGGTAGGACGCCCCCTGACCGCCCCATTCCATCTCCCCTTGCCGCGGGCGAGGGGTGCTATGTCGCTTTCCAAAGCTCAAAAAAACACGCAATCCTCCCCTCGCCCCCCCCTCCTCGTTTTCGTACTCGATTTCCCCGGAAACCGACAGCAACCGCAGAACGCGAAAAAAATCGAGCACGAGTACGAGTACGAGTACGACGAACGACTCGAATCTCCCCCTGCCTCATTCGTGTTGATTTGCGTCAATTCGCGTTTGAAAACTCGCCCCTCTCACGGAAACTTTCCAAAAATCTGCCGAATCTTGCCAGGGTTTCTTTTCGGCCGGCGAATTAGATCCCCATTCCGCGAGCCAGGGCCAGCAGGTTGCTGCCCTCCGGAAGCCCAAAATTCACACTTTCTGAGGATTCCAATCATGCTCAAACGACTTATCGCCGGGACCGCCGCCGCTGCTCTCGCCGGAACCATGCTGCTGGGCAGCGATGCCTCCAGCTATGTCAAAACCGTAGGCAGCAATGTGCGGGAAGCCGTGCGACAGGAAATTTCCGTCGAATTTGAACTGGATCGCATCCGCACCGAGGTTGGTGACCTGCTCCCGGAAATCAAAAAACACCTGAAAACCGTCGCCAGCCAGTCGGTCGACGTGAAGGATCTGGAACGCGACATTGCCGCTCGGGAAGCCAGCCTGGCTCAGCAAAAAGACGCCATCCTGACACTCCGCAAGGACCTCGAAGCCGGCCATTCCAACTACACATATCGCACGGTGTCGTATTCCCGTGCGGAAGTGGAAGCCGATCTGGCTCACCGCTTTGCCTCATTCTGCACGGCTGAAGACTGTGTCAAACGCGACCATCAGATCCTGACTGCGCAACGGGATACCCTGCGAGCCAATCAGCGGAAGCTGGACACGATGCTGTCCCGCAAGCAGGACCTCGCCGTCAAGATTGCTCAGCTGGAAGCCCGGCTGCGGCAGGTGCAGGCCGCCGAAGCCATCAATTCGATGCAGGTGGATGATTCCCAGCTGGCACAGGTTGAGCAGTTAATTCGGGACGTCGGGCATGCTCTGGATGTCCGCGAATCGATGCTGGAGACCGAAGGGCAGGTACTGGGACGGATTCCGGTGGAAGAAGCCAGCCAGCCGGCGGAACCGACGGATCTGCTGGGTGACATTGACCGGCATTTCCAGCGAACTCAGCCGGCCCCTGAAAAGTCGGCCGAATCGGGCAACGGCAGCGGACCGCAGTTGTGACCGACCGCTCAGCAAATTCTCAATCAGACAGTCAGGGACGCGGGCTGAATTGAGTTTCCTTGAGCTTCGGTAGAAAATGACGGGCGGTCTTTCGTTCACGGCAGCCAGCAGCGGCAGGGAATTGCAATCGTGTCAGCAGGGCAACTTGACAACTTCTTCCTGTGGGTAGATGCCATCGGCGTCTGGCAGGTGCTGTGTCGAGATGACCTGCTGATCGGATCTGCGGCGGCGGTGGACGAGGCGGCCGACATTCCGCTGCTGGCCCCGCTGTCCCGCCGGCATGCTCGCTTCATTCGTCAGGATGACGCCTGGTTTCTGCAGCCGCTGCAGTCCTGTGCGGTGGGCGGGCGACCCGTGACCGGACAGACTTTGTTAAGGAACGGCAGTGAGATTCAGCTGGGTGATCGAGTCCGGCTGCGGTTTCGGATCCCCAGTGTGCTGTCGGCGTCCGCACTGCTGGAATTTCTCAGCGGGCATCAGCCGCGGCTCAGTCTGAACGGAGTTTTACTAATGGCCGACACGCTGCTGCTGGGGCCGCGTCAGGACAATCATGTATGTTGCCCGGCCTGGCCGGATTCCGTGGTGCTGTATCGTCGTCAGCAGCAGTTGCTGTGCCGTTCCAAAATACCTTTGACACTCTCTGATGCCCCGCTTCCGGAACAGCACGATCTGTCTCAGGGAGCCATACTTTCCGGACCTGAGCTGCGGTTCAGACTGGAACCCGGCCGCACGAACTCCGCCGTCTGAAACCGGTCAGGACTGAAGACTCATGAAGTTCACATTCGGACCAGAAACCAGACCTCTTGAAGGCATCACGATCAAACGCGCGATTCACCGCGGCGGGTTCGGCGAGGTCTATTATGCGGTCACGGATGCCGGCAAGGAAGTGGCACTCAAACTGCTGCACAACAATCTGGAAGTGGAGCTGCGGGGAGTCTCGCAGTGCCTGAATCTGAAGCACCCCAATCTGGTCACGATCTTCGACATTCGCCAGGATGCGGAACGGGATCACTGGATTGTGATGGAATATGTGGGCGGGCAAAGTCTGCATGACGCTCTGCAGCAGCATCCGGACGGCATGCCGCTGCAGCAGGTGCTGAACTGGCTGACGGGCATGACTGCCGGGCTCAGCTTTCTGCATGACCGTGGCCTTGTGCATCGCGACCTGAAACCCGCCAACATTTTCAGTGATGGCGGAGTGGTGAAGGTGGGCGACGTGGGGCTGAGCAAGTTCATTTCGGAAAGCCGCCGCAGTGCTCAGACCCAAAGCGTGGGCACCGTTTACTACATGGCTCCGGAAGTGGCCCGGGGGCGTTATGGCCGGGAAGTCGACGTGTATTCGCTGGGGATCATGCTGTATGAGATGATGACGGGGCGAGTCCCGTTTGAGGGTGAGAGTGCCGGCGAAATTTTGATGAAGCATCTGACCGCGGAACCGGATCTGCATCTGCTGCCCGCGCCGCTGAAGACGGTGATTGCAGCGTCACTTGAGAAGGATCCTGAACGTCGTATTCACGATGTCGAGACGCTGCTGCAGCAGTTTCTGCAGGCGGTCACGGCCACCGGCTTGCCGCTCCAGCAACCGGCCGTGTTTCATACTTTGCAGCCGGACGACATGTTTCCGGGCAGTCGACCGGTCGCGCCGCGGCAGCCGGCTGCGGGGGGCTCCGCGGAACGCGTTGCGGCGGGAACGGCGGCAGCGGGTGCTGCAGCCGGAATTGCCGGCGCTGCGACGGCGACAGCAGACGGCCCGCAGCCCACAATGGCCCGACAGTCAGGTTACGCCTGGGGCTCGCTGCTGCAGCTCTGGAACGACGATTTACCGGCACCTGTTCGCTGGATGCTGACGGGAGCACTGTTGCTGGCCGGACTGCGTTCCGGACTGCTGACCAGTCCCGCGGCTCAGGGCCTGGCAATCGGCTGGCTGGCATGGTGGATGTTTGGTCGCAGCAAAAAGTCGCAGCCTTTAACCGACAGCCGGAATGCTCAGCCAAACGCGAGTGCCGCAGCTGACCGGCTGGACAATACTGTGATAATGCCGCAGCAGCAGTCTGAGCCGACGGGTGCGGTCGCTGGTCGGCCGCAGGCGGTCCGGCAGCGGCCCCCGCAGTCTCACACAGCTGCGGCACCGCAGTATCGTTCCGTGCTGCTGACTCCCGAGACTGTTCGCAGTTTCACACTGCTGCAGCGGCTGCTGAATGCCACGACTTCCATGTCGCTGGCACTGGTGACTGCCGTGTTTGTGACGGCTGCTGTGTTTTGGGGAACAGAGATACTTGGGACGCCGGTGGAGGCGATTTATTTTGGTGCGGCGACACTGCTGGCAGCCTGGCCGCTGATTCTGGTGTCCAAGCTGTGGGAAGGCCGACCGGGAGAATCACTTTTGCGGCGGCTGTGGCTGGGACTCTGTGGTTTGGGAGTGGGAGCTTTGTGCGGAGTGACGGCCGAGTTTCTGCTGCTGATAAACAGTCCTGTGCCGTCGCAGATTTTTCAGGTGGACAGCAACGGCCTGCTGGGCAATCGGGAGGCCGCCGGCCTGAAAGTTCTGCAGGATGGGACTCCAACGATTGTGGGATTTGCCCTGTTTTTCTGCCTGTTGTTTATGTTTCGCCGTTGGTGGCTGCAGGCTGACAATTTCCGGTCGGCACGATTCCGGATTGGCAGTTCGATTCTGACGCTGATTACTGGCGGGATGGTGTCACTGATCGTGCCATTTCCGACGGTGCTGGGTTCAACCCTGGCCCTGGCGGTGTCGGTGGTCATTCAGGTGTCTGCGGTGTGGACGCCGCCAGAGCTCCGCAATACCTGAAAATTTCAGGAATTTCGGTGGGCGAAAGAGATTGAAAGCGTCGCAGTGGGCGGAGCTGCGTTCTAGAATTTACGGGTGCGGTGTATTCGTCCCGCAGGAAGAAGTTCCATGACTATGCTCGTTCCGTCCATCCTGCTGTTGCTGACCAGCCTGGGTGCCGGCATTTTCTTTATGCTGTTGCTGGGTTATGTGGGCCTGCTGCTGGTCAGGGCTGTATTCCGCAGCCTGCAGGGCAGTGCTGCGCCGGCCATGTTTGTGCCGCAGCAGCAGCCTCAGCCTGTACGGCCGGTGCAGCCCGTGCCGCAGCCACAACTGGCGGCGCCGGCTGGCAGCACCGGTCGTCTGTCGTTTTCGGCAGCGGCGGCACTGGGTGTGCTGGCAGTGGCAGTGGGTGTTGTCCTGAAGCTGTTTGCGGTCAGTCCTCGCCAGGCGGAATTTCCGCCGCCGCGCCCGATGGTTGTCGACAGGCAGCAGCCGGCACCACAACTGTCTTTCAATAGTGACGGAATGCAAACGCGGCAGCAGCCGGGGAAAATTCCGGTGCAGCCTAAGCCTGCGGTATCGGCTCAGGAAGATCGTCAGCAGGCAGCCAGACTGGCGGCTGCAGACCGTGTGAAGCTGCTTGAAGTCGCCAGTCAGCTTGGTCAGTTTTTCCAGTCGCAGCTGAACAGCCCGACGGCTGAGTCGGCGGTTACCGGCGACGGCCAGGCTGCGGTGACAGCGGAGCAGGAAGTGGCCGCAGGGACAGCGGGTGAATCGGCGGATGGTGACGTTGTGGTGTATCAGTTTTCAGAACAGATGCTGGCTGATTTGTTTGGGTCTGAGGCGATTGACACGCTGCGATCGCTCAGTCAGAGGATGCCTGCGGGGATTCGCAATTCGTATGCTCTAATACCGCTGCCGGGATCGGTGGGAGCAACCTTACCGCCGATGAAGCCGTTGCTGGCCAGCAGCGGTCTGCGATCGCTGGCTGATTCGCTGGTGGAACTGCTGAAGACGGGACCGGCGGGCGGACAGGCGGCAGCGCAGCCGTCAGCGGAACAGCCGCCCCAGCTGCCGGGGTGGGTGCGTCAGCCGGCGGCCGGCCACCGGGTGGCTCGTGCTGAAATCCTGCCGGGTCAGGACGTCAGTGAGCGTGTGCGGGAATCGGTGGAAGAATTGCTGCAGCAGGAACTGAGTTCTGCGGCCGAGTGGATTCCGACGGGGCTGCGAGCGGCGGCGATGCGGGCCAGCGTAGGAGTCTCCGGGGGGACTGTGGGCGGGCTGGTGAAGCGTCGTTTTGAGCGGATGGAAACGCTGGAGCAGCCGATTGACGGAGCGGGTGAGCTGCAGGTGGTGTGGACCGAAATTGAATTGCCGCGAGCGGAACTTGTGGGCCAGTTGTCTCAGATGGCCAGCCAACACCGTGGCTGGCTGCTGCTGGCAGGTCTGCTGGTATTTTGGGCCGGTTTGCTGCTGATGACCGTTGCAGCGCGGCTGTGGCATGTTGGCGGACTGATTTCGCGAGCGGTCTCTATGGGGACCGGAGTGTTGTCGATTGGGTTACTGGTGGGATTGGTGCTGATAGTGCTTCAGTCGGCTCGCGGCAGTTCGCCTGGTACCGGTCAGTTCGCCGGCGGCGCCGTTGTCTGGTCATTTCCGAACAGCAGCATGAGTCTGAAGTTGTGAACAACTCAGGCAGAGCCGACGCGCGGAACAAAATCGCAGCCTGGGCTTTCCAGCCCGAGCACCCTGCGGCAAAAACTCGACATTTTGTGTTCCAATTGTGCCGCTGTACTCAGTATCGAACTTCTGTACTCGGCGTTCTGAACAGTCCGGCCCCGCGCAGCACGCGCACAGCGCCCCTCAAAAGGCACTTCCGTTCCGTTAGCAACGGGCACTTTACCGCGTCTCCACACCACCAGCCACACAAAACGCTCCCCTCGCCACCTCCCCGTACTTTAATTCGAATACCCCTGACAACGACAGCAACCGCAGAACGCTGAAAAGACATAAAGTACGACGAAAGACTCGAATCTCACCCCCACCTGATTGGCGTCCATCAGGGTTTATTAGCGTTGCAAAAACCGCCAGCTGTTCTGTATCACAGAATGCAGCTTCAGTTGCCACCTTGCGTTTCCCTTCGCGGCTTCGCGCGAGCCCCCACAGACTGCCGAGCTCTCAAACCGCGAACCGGGAGTAACATGGCACCGGAACATGACACAAAGAACTTACCGCCCGCCCCGCGGTGTTCATCCTTGAAAATCCGTGTTCATCCGTGCCAAAAAAAACGCCCTGATTCGCGATCATCCGTGGCGCCCACGGCCACCACGGCGCGCAAAGAAAAACCTTCGGAGCTATTCACCCCGAAGGTTCATCTTTGCAGCAAGGTCTCTCAGGCACTTGCTGTATCACCGGCTCGGTTCTCAGGCGAGCCGCCTGTCTCTCTCTAAAATTGCCATCGCTTTCTCAAGGCGACAGCCGGGCTTCGGGCTCTCAGGCCAAAACCACTTTTGCTCTCACCGGATATTTTATGCAACCACTGTGCCAAAGTCAAAAAACCATGGCGATTTTCCACGGCGGAATCCTCACAAAAATCCATAAACATTAAATTTAAAGGAGTTTACGACACACAGCCAACTGCAGCCGACGCTCCAAAAAAAATTCCGCACCCACCGCCTGCCACGCTGTTTGTAAGTTTTACAACGCCCCAGCCGCCCGCGAATTGTAAGAATTACAATCCACCCCGGTTTTACAAACAGCCGCGAGAACGACCAAGCAAGACCGCAAGCAAAGGCTGGATTAACAGCCTAAGTAAAAGGAAGACCTCCAATCAACCGTTACCGGCAGGCACCACGGTCTTATGATGGCTCTTAGAGGACCTGTATAACCCACACGACCTACGGGACCTTTGCCCCATCGCACCATACACAAACCAATCACGCACCACGCTGCCCCCACAAACGAAGCAAGGGCTGCCGCAGTTGCCTGCCGGCAGCCCTTGTCGCGTTTACACAATCCTCTTTGATCAGCCGGCTTTACGCAGGCCTTCGGTCATCGGCAGGATGACAGGGCCGGATCCTTCGCGGGCGGCCGCGTCAATGAAGGCTTCAAAAATCTGCAGGTCCAGTGCGGAAGCCGTCGAGCTTTCCGGGTGCCACTGCACGCCCAGACAGAACCAGTCTTCCTCAATCGACTCGTAAGCTTCAATCACGCCGTCCGGGCAGGTGGCACTGACGCGGAATCGGTGCGACAGGCTGTTGACGGCCATGTGATGCGCACTGTTGACTCGCACTTCACCCGGTCCGTAGATGGCGTCGAGGCGAGTCCCCGGGACGATTTCCAGCACATGGCGCAGGTTCTGCTCAACCGGATCACGATGGTGCAGGGCGCGAGGCACATCTTCGGGAATGTGCTGAAACAGAGTCCCGCCACACAGCACGTTTACCAGTTGCATGCCGCTGCCGATGGCCAGAATCGGCATCTTGCGCTGAATGGCCAGCTCGGCCACGCGACGGTCAAAGTCCTCGCGACGACGCGGCATCACTCGCACCGAAGGATGCTGATGCTGTTTCTGGCGAGTCGGGTCGAGGTCCAGTGTGCAGCCTGAAAGCACCACGCCGCTGACCGTGTCCATCATACGCAGAATGTCGTCGTCCTGCTGCATCGGAGCCATCAGAATGGGCAGACCGCCGGCAGCCGACACGCAGTCGTAATAGCCGGTGTTGAACCAGCTCAGAGCCACACCGCTGTATCGTTCCGGACGAAAATCACCGGTTATTCCTACCATCGGCCTGACAGTGCTCATGAATCAGATTCCTTCCTGCAGTTGAGCATTCAGCAGCCACATCCATGGGCTGCCCGTTCCGGCGCAGGAATTCGCGGCAATCTCGACAGTGCACTTAGCTGGGAAACCGGCGTTGCCTGAGCAACGCTGTACGGACATCCAGCGCCGGTATTGTAAGCGACAGCGGCGACCGGGATCTGCCTGAGCAGTCCCCAAATCGCAGCAGCACACAACCGGCGACGGACAGCAGCAGATTCCCTTCTGCACAACTGACCGAAATCGTCCGACCCGTTCCTGCGGTCGGCTGATAGTCCCAAAGAACCCCTTCAGGACCGCCTTCATCGCCAGCCATCCTGCGACGGTGAAAGCGGGCCGAAGCGTATAGCGGCAGAATCTGCCTGTAAACAAGATCCGCCATTTTGTGCCAAATACTTTTCTGGACACAATATCCAGGGCTGACGGTCACTTTGAACCTGCTCACCCGCCACGGCTCGCCACCTTTCACACATTCTTGGCGGCTGCGATGGTGCATCCGCCCGTTTTTTGCTGTACAGTGTGGTTTCTGGGTTGCAGACCATGATTCAGGGGCCACGGGCAGCAGCGAGACTGGGTGATGCCGATCAAAGTACAGTGCACGGAATGCAAGGCAAATCTGAGTGTTTCAGATCAGGCGGCTGGCAAAGCGGTCAAATGTCGGCAGTGCGGTGCGAAGGTGAAGGTGCCGGGCACTGCTGCTGCGGCGTCTGCCGGTACCGCGACTGCAGACAAGCCTCGCGGGCCTCGCAAGCCACAGGATCCCGACGATCTGTTCGGCGACATCAACCTGAACCAGCTTGAGGATACAAAGAAAAAGGTCTGTCCGGGTTGTGCGAATCCGGTGAAGGACGAGGACATTGAGTGTCCGAAGTGCGGAGTGACGATTGCTACTGGCGTGTTAAGCAATCGGCAGCGAATCAAGCGTGAGCGCAAGGGTCCGCCGCCGGACGAATTCTACCGGGACGTCTGGAAGAACGCATGGAAGTTCTTTAAGAAGCATTGGACGTATGCGGTCCGCACAACGGTGATCTGGGCGATGTGCGTCAGCATGGCGATCACCTGTGGTTATTCGCTGAACTTTTATGTGACGAAGCGGCGGGCCTCGCTGGAAGACATGGTGCAGAAAGAGCGTGCCAACATCACGATCATCGGCGACCGGCTGTTCATCAAGGTACCGGAGGGCAAGGGGAACAAGGTCGAGTTTGACGGGAAGTTTTATCAGCAGGACGCTTCGATCTGGGCCCCGCATGTGCAGCCGTGGACCGAGCCGCCGGCGATGTTCTGGATCTTTATGACGGGCGCCTTTTCGCTGGGCTTTGGCGGCTGGTTCTGGACGATGGCCTCGACGATTACGAACACGACGATGGCGGGTGAAAAGCGAGTCAAGCGGTTCACGTTTGACTTTTTCGCCAACCTGACTTTGGGGATCCGTTTTTATGCGTGGCCGACGGTGCTGATGCTGCCGTTTCTGGCGGTGGCGGGTGGTGTGGCGGCGATAAATCCGCTGGTCGGCGGAATTCTGGCGGGCGTGTTCCTGATATTTCCGGTACTGGCGCTGCCGGCTGCGGTGGTGCACATGGCGCAAAAGTTTTCGTTTCGATCGTGGCTGCTGTACTGGATGGCGCGTGACTTTGGTCGTTCGCTGGGAGCCTCGATGTATGTCTTCTTGATGATGCTGTTTCTGGTGCTGCTGATTCCGGGCGGAGTAGCCGGGGCGGTCGCAGCAACATCGGGCCGCCTGGTGCCGTGGCTGCAGGCGCAGGAACTGGCGGCCACAGACTGGCTCAGTTCGAACGTGATGGCGCTGGAGGCGGGCGGCAATATGCGATTTCTGATGTTTCAGATGCCACTGGTGTTCTCGGCTTCGTTTGTGTTTTTCGGAGTTCTGTTTGGGCTGATTTCCTGTCAGTTTGTGTTCATGATGCGAGTGATCGGGCTGTACGGGGTGTATTTCCGGTCGGACCTGTCGATTGTGAACGAGTTCCCGGATTTCGAGCGGGTAACCTTTGGTCCACGGTATCTGGCATTTCTGGTGGACCTGATCATTATGGTGCTGCTGACGGGCGTGGGGATGTTTATCGGGCAGATGTTTGGTTTTTTGTTCAGCGTGTACGGCTGGTCCTTTGCGGCTCAGGGGGCACTTGGTGCGGGAGCCCTGGCGTCACTGATTTTGTGGGCCATGTACTACACCTTGGGCGAATCCGGATCGGCTCGCGCAACCTTGGGCAAGTGGAGTATCGGGATAGTGGTGATGAAGGATGACGGTTTGCCGATCCCGATGCCGATGTCTCGCGATCTGGCCTTAAAACGTGCCGCCAGTGCCTTTCTGTCGCTGCTGACCCTGTTCATCGGGTTTCTGTCATGTATCTGGCGTGCGGACCGGAAGGCGATGCATGACGCGATGACCAAAACCAAAGTTGTGTGGCAACCGGAGACGACCTGACCCCACCAAAGCTGAGAAACAACAGCAAAAGCACCGTTTTTGTGGGGGAAATCCTCTGAATTTGGTGCAGGCGGGCTCGGAAATTGCCGATCACGCTGGAAATTTGCCCGATGCCGGAATATGCTGCGGGGCCTCGGAACCGGGGACTACGTGTTTTCTTCAGTCTGACCATTTCGAAATTTTTCCACCGCTATGCCCAATTCAGCGTCCGCCGAGAAATCACTCCGTAAAGCCAATGCTCGTCGTGAGCGGAACCGTCAGCAGCGCAGTACGCTGCGAACGACGGTCAAGCGTTTCCGTGCTCTGCTGGGCACGAAGCCTGCCCAGCAGGAAGCTGACACTCAGTTTTCGCTGGTCGTGAAGGCTCTGGACCAGGCTGCAGCACGCAAGCTGATCCACAAGAACACGGCTTCTCGCGTGAAGTCGCGCCTCGCGGCTTTGAAGAAGAAGACCTTCGTCGGCTGATCCGGCCTGAAGACCTTTCGGTCTGGCTTCGCAGCATAAAATCTGTCGACCCGGCATTCCTGTGATGGATACCGGAGGGGGTCGTTCGCAGAGTGATGATGTGCAGGCGAGTTTGCGGTCGTGCGCTGCTGCCACGGCGAAAGCAAGAGTGTTACGCGGCAAAAAACGCGGATCAAACCCGTCGCCCTTCCGACGAACAGTGCAACCCTGCAATGATCCGTGAAAATCCTGTCCGGCCGCAGCGACAGACAGCGTCTGGCAGATGTTGCTGCACCCATGGCACTCCTTTTCCGGGGCCGAGCGGTGCTGCAGCGGACTCAGGGTGATGCCGGGCGGTGCTCGGGCTGAAAAGCCCGAGCTGCACCGACGCCCTCCACCGCTGCGGAACACACCACGCATTCGTGTCCATTCGTGGTTAAAATCCGGCTTCCGTCCCTCTCAGTTCCCCGCCTCCCTTCCTTGATTTCTCCCGTTTTTTCTGATACCCTCTTGCCCCGTCTTTCCTTTCCGCCATCATGCCGGCCTGCCCGGTATACACAGGATTTTTGTTCCATGACCGACACCACCAACGGAAAACTCAATCGCAAGCTCAGGATGGCTCTGGTGGGCGGTGGTCAGGGTGCATTTATTGGTCGGGTGCATGCGACGGCGGCGGTGCTGGACAACCGTGCTGCTTTGGTGGCCGGTGCTTTGTCTTCTGATCCGGTCAAAGCCAAAGCCAGTGCTCCTGCGTACGACATCCCTGCTTCCCGTGCCTATGGTTCTGTGGACGAACTGATTGCCGGCGAACTGGCATTGCCGGCTGATCAGCGGATTGATTTTGTCAGCGTGGCGACTCCCAACCACACGCACTTTCAGATTGCCAAAGCGGCTGCGGCAGCGGGCTTCAATGTGATCTGTGACAAGCCGATGACTTTCGATTTTGCGCAGGCCGAAGAACTGGTGCAGGTGGTGCAGTCCAGCAAAGTGGTGTTCGCGGTCAGCCATAATTACACGGGCTACCCGCTTGTCCGTCAGGCTCGCGAAATGATCCTGAACGGCGAACTGGGCGAGATCAATGCGATCCGTGCGAATTATATTCAGGGCTGGCTGCGGACTCGACTGGAATCATCTGACCAGAAGCAGGCGGCCTGGCGAACGGACCCCAAGCGCTCGGGCGCTGCCGGCTGTTTCGGCGACATCGGGACTCATGCTTACAATCTGGGCCGTTACATGACAGGTCTGCTCCCATCTGAAATCTCCTGCAATCTGAAGATCTTTGCTGACGGGCGTGCGCTGGACGATTACGGCCATGCGGTAGTTCGTTATCAAAACGGTGCGATTGGCACGGTGACAGCCAGCCAGATTTCGCATGGTCGTGAGAACGACCTGTTTATTGAAGTGGACGGCACGAAGGGTGCCTTGCAGTGGCGTCAGGAAGAACCGAACGTGATGATTGTTCGCCGCAACGGTTCACCGCATCAGATGTATACTCGCGACCCCAATGCTCCTTTCATGAACACGATGGGTCGTGAAGCCTGTCGCTTGCCGTCTGGTCATCCGGAAGCATTTTTTGAGGCATTTGCGAACGTGTATCGTTTCGCATATGACGCCATGGCGGCTCGTGCGACCGGCGGTACATTCGAGCAGGTCAACACGATTTATCCGAACGTGTACGACGGTGCCGAGGGGATGTATTTCATTCAGCAGTGTGTGGCCAGCAGTCAGCAGAACGGTGCCTGGCTGCCCGCGTGTTACGCCAAAGCCCGCAGCTAAGTACCAGTTGCGCAGTGGTGCTCAGCGTGGAATCTCAGCATGTCGGCAGTCACTCAGACGGACCTGTTCCGCGACTTGTGTCTGCGGCTGCGGAGTCGGCCGGCCGGGGACTCGGTTCATGACTGTCCTGCAGTTGCAGTGGCTGGGTCAGGCGGGTGGCTGGGGCTGGAACATGCCGCAGTCCTGCGATGGTCAGGGCTGTTCGTCGGTTGAACTGCTGGAAATCTATCGCGATCTTAGTGCATCCTGCCTGACGACCGCCTTCATCCTGACTCAGCGAAACGCAGCCTGTCAGCGTCTGCTGCACGCCGGTGCGGAAGTCGTTTCTGCCCAGCTGCAGCAAGACCTCGCTGCGGGGAAAGCGCTGGCAACGGTTGGCATATCGCATCTGACGACTTCGCGACAGTATCTGTCTCGACCGACGGTGCTGGCGGAACCAGTTGCGGGAGGCCGGCGGCTGACGGGAACGGTACCGTGGGCTACGGGTGCAAACAGCAGTGAGTGGCTGGTGACCGGAGCGACGGCGCCGGCTGGCTTGCAGTTTCTGGCTCTATTGTCATTGCGTCAGCCGGCCATCGCTGTCAGGTCTCCAGCCGAGCTGCTGGGTTTGAGTGCCGCGTGTACTTCAGAGGCAGAGCTGTCGGGGGTGTTAGTGCCGCAGGGTGCTGTGCTGCAGGGACCGAGTGAGCGTGTGCCGGCGGGCGGTGAGGGCGTGGTACCGGCGGCCGGTTCTTTGTCAACATCAGCGGTGGCACTGAGTTTTGTGGCGGGGGCGCTGGCTGGCTTTGGGGCGGAAGCCGAGCGGCGCGCGGAACTGAGCCCGTACGTGCAGCGGCTGGATCTGGAATCGCGGGGGTTGTGGGAGCAGTTACAGCGGAGTGCCACGGGTGTGGGCGGTGCAGGTGAGCTGACAGCTGAGCAGTTGCAACTGCGGGCCAATTCGCTGGCACTGCGAACGGCTCAGGCATGGCTCGCTGCGACTTGTGGCGGCGACTATCAGCAATCGCATCCGGCCTCGCGAGCAGTACGTGAGAGTTTATTTTTCTGGTGTGGTCGTGTCCTCAGGCGGTGCTGGAAGGCCAGCTCACGGAACTGACCGGTAGGTTTTGCAGAGGAGAGGCAGCACTGTGAGCATTGAGTGGACAACGGCGGTACGGGCAGCGAAGGATGCCGGCGAACTGATCATGCGCTATTTTCGGTGTACCGGAACGGTTCGCGAGAAGGGTGTTGCTGATCTGGTTACGGAAGCGGATGTGCGGGCCGAGCGAGTCATTGCGCAGAGAATTCACGAGATCTTTCCGGATCATGCGATACTGGGTGAAGAGGAGCAGGCCGGGGACACGAATGCCGAGTATTTGTGGGTCGTGGATCCGCTGGACGGGACCACCAATTTTGCGCATGGGATACCGCATTTTGCGGTCTCGATCGCGCTGCTGCATCAAGGCAGGCCACAGTTGGGGATTGTGTGGAATCCGGTTCGCGAGGATCTGTTTTCGGCTCGACTGGGTGGTGGGGCTTATCACAACGGCCGACCGCTGCGAGTCAGTACTGAGGCGACGCTGGACAAGACCCTGATCGGTACTGGATTTTATTATGACCGTGGTGCGATGATGGAAGCGACGCTGGGGGCGATTGGTGACTGTTTCCGGCAGAACATTCACGGCATTCGTCGGTTCGGCACGGCTTCACTGGATTTAGCGCAGGTGGCCGACGGTATGTTTGGCGCATATTTTGAATTTCAGTTGTCACCGTGGGACTTTGCTGCAGGTCAGATGCTGGTGACTGAAGCTGGCGGGCGTGTGACGGACTGCAGTGGCGATGCGCTGCCGCTGCGGAAGACCACGATATTGGCGTCAAATGGTCTGCTGCACGACCAGATGCTGGCAATCCTGAAGCCTCGCATGGGCACCTGGTAGCGATCGGGGTCGGCCTCTGAGTGCAGCAACGAAAGCTGCCCGGGGATTTTTCGCCGCCCTCCGTCTCTCGTCTCTCCCGCCGGACAACGTTTCAGAGATCCCGCCCGGCACGAAGGGCTCGGTTTGGTACTCACGGAAACACGTGAGACAGAGAGTGTGTGGCTCAGAACGATCCGTCACAGGGCATGCCACCCCACTGCCGGTGAACCCTCAAACCGCAGCCTTCGGGCTCAAATGCGAGTGCTGCTGGAGCCGCCAGCAGCGGCAGAATGCTGCAACGAAATTAAATTGGAATATGAGCACGACGAACGACGAACGAGCACAAACCACAACCCCGCCTCAATAGCGTCTATGAGCGTTCATTTACGGTGCAATCACCGCCAGTTGATCCGCACCAACAAATAGAGATGCAAGCGTCCTCTGCGATTCCCTTCGCGGCTTCGCATGAGGTAAACAGCATGCATGTCCAACATGCAGCGTCAGTCAATGGTGACCTCGCCCCCATCGCCCATCCCCTTCGAGGGGCGAGGGGTGCTATGGCGTTTTCCAAGGCACTCAAAGCACAACATCCTCCCCTCGCCCCCGTGAAACGGGAGAGAGGGGGCAAGTTACCCCAGATATGCACCTCCAGCCTGCGGATAATGCCACCTAGCCACCCTCCTCGTACTTAAACTCAGTCCGCCCCGGCGGACGGTACTCTTACTCGAATGCCGAGGACAACGGCAGCAACCGCAGAACGCTGAGAAGAATTCAAATTCGAGCACGAGCACGAACCGCCCCCCCCACCTCATTCGTGTCTGCCAGTATCCATCAGCGGTAAAAAACGCCAGCTAATCCATGAACAGCCCGTAGCGTTTTCCCTTTGCGGCTTCGCGTGAGACCAACTGAAAACTCTGCCCCTGCTGCACCCACACCCGCAGACTTCCGTCCGCGGTTCGCCCGTACGTTTCCCAAGATTAGCATCCATGAGCGGTTCAAATCCCGCACCTGCGATTATCCGTGACAATCTGTGTTCATCCGTGGCGAAAAACGGCACTCTCCCGGCGATTTGCATTCCGCCGCTCTTCCGCAGCCCTTTGTATTGGCGGTCACCCCAAGGCTGCGGTATAATCCTAAGCAGACTCACCGCATACGTCGTCGCTTCCGGAACAGAAAGCGTCAACTTGTCATGACCAGTCCATTCGCACCATCGCTGCCCGTTCCTGCTGCTCCTCATTTGTGGTCTCGTCGCCAGATTCTGGCTCGCACGGGCTGTGGTTTTGGGATGCTGGGTCTGACGGGACTGCTGCAGCAGCAGGGCCTGCTGGCGGTTGAGGATACCGGTGCGGGGCGAATGCTGAATCCGCTGGCTGCCCAGCCCAGTCATTTCCCGGCGAAGGCCAAACGGGTGATCTGGATTTTCATCAACGGCGGGCCCAGTCCGGTGGACACGTGGAATTACCGCCCAGAACTGACAAAGTGGGACGGTAAAACGATCCGGGAATTTGACAACGGCTTTGAAAACACCACCGGGTTCTTTCGCAACGCGGTGGGAAATCTGATGCAGTCACCATTTCGATTTGAGCGGCAGGGCGAATGCGGTCGGATGGTGCCCGAGATCTTTCCGTATCTGGGGCAGCATGTGGATCGCATGGCGATCATTCAAAGCGGTTATACTGAGTCCAATAACCATTCGCCTGCTTTGTTTGCGATCAACACCGGCATGGCTAGGATGGGCTTCCCCTGTGTGGGCTCGTGGGTCACCTATGGTCTGGGCAGTGAGAGTGCGAATCTGCCGGGTTTCGTAGTCATGAGTGATCCGAAGGGTCGAGGTTTGCCGAAAGGTCATGCGGCGAACTGGAGTGCCGGGTTTCTGCCGGGTGTCTATCAGGGGACGTGGGTGAAGCCATCTGGTGAACCGATTGACAACTTGGTGCGTCCTGCGGAACTGACAGCGGATTTACAGCGTGGCGGCCTTGATCTGCTGAAGCAACTGAATGGTCTGCATCAGGCTCAGCATGCTGCGGACACTGAGCTTTCATCGCGGATTGAAAGTTTCGAGCTGGCCTGGCGAATGCAGTCATCTGCCCCAGAAGCACTCGACCTGTCAGCTGAAACAAAAGAGATGCAGTCACTGTACGGGATTGGTGACGAGCAGTGCGACCATTTTGCTCGCCAGTGCCTGACGGCTCGTCGTCTGGTGGAGCGCGGAGTACGGTTTGTGCAGATCTATTCGGGAGGCATGGAGAACCAGCGTTCGTGGGACGGCCACAACGACATTGAGGGCAATCATCGGCAGTTTGCAGGTGAAACGGACAAGCCGGTGGCTGCCTTGCTGACGGATATGGCGGCCAGCGGACTGCTCGAGGAGACTCTGGTGGTCTGGTGTGGCGAATTCGGAAGGCTGCCGATTGCCCAGACCGGCGGCAAGCCAGGTCGTGACCACAATCCGCATCATTTGGTCTGCTGGATGGCGGGCGGTGGTGTGCGTGGCGGAGTCACGTATGGAAGTTCGGACGAGATCGGCTACAAGTCGGCCGACAATCGCGTGCATTTAAACGATCTGCATGCGACGATTCTGCATCTGCTGGGGCTGGATCACGAGAAGCTCACTTACAAGTACAATGGCCGGCGTTTCCGTTTGACGGACGTGGCCGGCACAGTGATCCGCGATATTTTGTCATGACTGCGACCGGGGTAAGCACAACTTTTCACTGGAAGACCTGCGATGCGAACGGCTGTGAATCGAAGACTGTTGTCCCGCCCCGTGCTGTGGTGCGGCATTTTGCTGCTAAGTCTGCCCCTGAGTTGTGTGTCGGCGGCGGGTGATGTGATTGTGCTGAAATCTGGTCAGCGGGTGGAGGGCGAGGTCCTGAAGGTGCAGAAAGACACGCTGTTTGTGGACGTGGGTGTGGACGTGATTCGGATCCCGGTTGATCAGATTCAGGAACGCACCGTCGCTGCGGCTCCGGACCCTGACAAAGCAGCCCCTGTTGAATCGCTGTATCTGTCGACGGATCTGCCGGAGCGGGCGGTGAAGGAACTGGTGTCGACATTTGGCGAGGGCGTGGTGCTGATTGAGACTCCGGGGGGGCTGGGTTCCGGTTTCATCATTAATTCCCGCGGCTATTGTGTCACGAATTATCACGTGATTGAGGGTCAGACGCGGGTGGCGGTGACAATTTTCCACCGCGGCAAGGAAGGTGATTTTGAACGCCGGGCAATTCGGGACGTGAAGATTCTGGCACTGAATCCGCATTTCGATCTGGCGCTGCTGGAGATACCAGCTCAGGCCGACATGCCGTTTCGACCGGTAGCTCTGGCACCCGATGATGCTCACCGTGAGGGTGATGCGGTGTTTGCGATTGGCAGTCCGCTGGGACTTGAGCGTTCGGTATCCGAGGGAATCGTCAGTACTCGCAATCGCAATATGGACGGCATCGTTTATATCCAGACGACGGCTCAGATCAATCCCGGCAACAGTGGCGGCCCGCTGTTCAATGAACGCGGTCAGGTGGCGGGGGTAATCAACATGAAGCTGGAGTTCGGCGAGGGTCTGGGCTTTGCGATCCCCATTTCGTATCTCAAGCATTTCCTGAACAACCGAGATGCATTTGCGTATGACAGGACGAATCCAAATACCGGATATCATTATTTGCTGCCACCTCGCCGCAAGAATGCTCGACCGCCGTATGAGCCCAAGCCTGAGGGAAAGTAGGGGGCAGTGGCGGTTGTGTAATCGGTGGTACCGGGAGAGCGAGATGCTGGGATCGGGACGGGTGTGTTGTTGTCTGGTGCTGTTGAGTGTATCGCAGGTGTTTGCTCAGGAGCCTCTGGGACTATCTGAGTGGAAGCTGGAGACGGCGGCGGCGGCGTGGCAGCCGCGGGATTCTTCGGGTGAGGCGGTATTTCGGGGTCGGATGTGGATTTTGGGCGGCTGGTTTGATTCGTATTCTGCTCCGCCGCGGGATGTCTGGAGCAGTGAGAATGGCCGAGACTGGGTACTGGAGACAGCACAGGCACCGTGGAAGCACAGCGACCTGCCGATGGTGACCGTGTTTCGGGACCGAATGTGGCTGATGGGCGGCTGGTACAACGGGCGTCTGGAGGGTCACGGAGCATCGCACGAGGTGTGGTCGACGGGGGATGGTCGGGAGTGGCAGCAGGAGACAGCTGCGGCCCCCTGGAGTGCTCGTCTGGCCGCCGGACTGGTTGAGCATCAGGACCGCATGTGGCTGCTGGGCGGGACGGAGAATTATTATTTTGGCGATGACCGCAGTCTGAAGAATGACGTGTGGTCTACGGCCGACGGTCGGGAGTGGCGTCAGGAGACCGCAGTGGCCGGGTGGTCTCCCCGAGCCTATCATCAGGCAGTCACTCACGGCGGCCGGATCTACGTGCTGGGTGGCGGAAATTATGTGCCGCAGCATCATGCGCTTAACGATGTCTGGAGTTCGGCGGACGGGGTGCACTGGGAGTGTGTCACGGACAAAGCTCCCTGGTCACCGCGTCTGTGGTTTTCGGCGGTTTCCTGGCGTGGATATTTGTGGGTGCTGGGTGGCTGGTCCGGCAATCCTCACCGCAATTGGGGGGATGTCTGGTATTCGCGGGACGGTCGTGACTGGAAGCAGTTGCAGGCGGAGCCCGTCTGGAAGGAGCGTCACGAGCATTCGGTGTTTGTGTTGCGGGATCGGTTATGGGTGGCTGCGGGCCATGCTCAGCCACTGAGCAATGAAGTCTGGTCGCTTGGGGGGCGTACCTTTACGCCACCGTAAGCACCAGCGAGCAGCGACGAGGCATTCCTGAACAACGACTGCAGGAAAGAAGTGGTAGCGGAACTGGATCAGGCGTCGCGGTGGCTGAGCTCTTGCTGCAGCTGAGTCAGCATGTGGTTTAGCTGATCCAGATCAAACGCGGCCAGTTGTTCGTCAGTGCTGATGGGCAGCCGCAGCAGTTGTTGTGGAAGCACGATTTGCCCCTGCAGCAGTCTTTTGTGAATACCACGAGCTTCACCGATTTCGATACCACGGGCCTCGCCAATTTGGATACCGCGAGCTTCACCGAGGTTCTCGCCAATCTCCAGTCCCTGCTGCCGGCCGAAGAGGAGCCGAGCCTATTCGTCGCGCTGAGCTTTCAGGCGAGCATAGTATGCCTGCAGTTGTTCCGGTGTTTGCACAATCATATCGAGGACTTTGGCGGCTTCGGTGAATTCCTCGTCTGGCATTAACAGGGCCAGCTGTTCGGTGGTCAGTTCCTGAACATGTCGGAAAAACCAGCAATAGCGTTCGACCGGCGTTACGTTATATGGCGTGTCAGCGGTGACCTGAAAATGATTTAGCTGCAAAAATTGGATTTGCAGCTGGTCGGTCAATGTCAGAGGCAGAGTTTTCTCACGGAGCCGGAAGTCCACATGCAGCTTTGGGGGTCTTTAACCAAAGCTCCCGCCACCACCAAAGGCTGATCGATGGCCGCGGCTCGTCGTAATTTTGGCTCTCGCGCGGACCTCTGATCCATTTCTCGGCCGTGTAAAGGGCCATTTGCTCGACCATTCCCGCCGGCAGCGCAATCTGAACCTTCATGTTGAATTTTGCCCCAGCATGTCCTCGGCCAGCACATCGAGGATCACGTATTTACCGTCAGCACTGAGCTTGTTTTGGACGGTGTTGGGGAATGTAACGTCGGTACCAGTGGCTGTCCGTCCAGTACGGTATTGATCGGGCTGATGGTCAGTATTTTGTAGTCAGTGCGGCCGAACAGCATTTTGAAGGCATAGTCGACGAGCGGATCAATTCCAATAGCCATAGACGCCTTGCAGGAGAAATTCGGGCTGCAGAAGGATGCGTTTAAAAGAGGTAACAACGTTTGTACACACTGGCATATGTCGATACGGCCTAACACCAGCTGCGGTGACCGGGAAAACGTGAGATTTCGGGAGATTGCCGACGAGAATTACGGTTTTGGGGCGACAGCAAGTCAAACCAAAGGCCCTCAAGCATCGCCCCTCCCTCTCATTCCTCTCCGTGTCTCTGTGGCTCCGTGCGAAAAAAAGGCACGCCGCGAAGTCCCCTCGGTGGTCTCTCACGGCGTCACGAAGACACGGGTAGAGAACAGGGACATGAGGTGAAAGTGCACGGACCCCGCGTTGACGGTTCACCCAAACCGCATGCTTGTGATCGCAATACCCGACTCCCGGCACAGTGTTCGGACTTTCCAGCGCTGGCATACGCCCGCAAAACCAGGCCAATTTTGGTCATCGTGTCCGCCAGTTCACCACACAATCGGACTTTCGTCCAGCACACTCTGAAAACCCGAACTGTCGGTGTTATGTGAATTCCTGACTCTGCCCGATTCCCGGTATTTTCTGCCGATTTCCGCTAGCTGAGATCCCAAGCTGCTCCGTGCTGGTCAATACAGTGCCTCCGCGATAAAATTCAAAGTATGCACAACAAGATTCTCAGGCCTTTCATGTGGGTGGACGGGCGGTCATGTCGGAATCACAAAAGCTTAGCAAAGCTGAACTGCTCAAGGAATCTTCGCATCAGCTGCGGGGAACAGTGGCTGAGGAACTGCTGAACGATCGGCCGGATTTTTCGGACGATGCTGCGACACTGCTGAAACATCATGGCAGTTACCTGCAGGACGACCGCGATACTCGCCGAGCGAAGGGTGAGGACGGCAAGGCGAAGGGCAAGCAGTACAGCTGTATGGTGCGGACGGCGATTCCGGGGGGGCGTCTGACGGCTCAGCAGTTGCTGGCGGAGCTGGATTTGTGTGAGTTGCTGGCGAACGGAACTTTGCGGATCACCAGTCGTCAGGGTTTGCAACTGCACGGAGTGCTGAAGTCCAACTTGAAGGCCAGCATTCGCGAGATCAACCGAATCAAGCTGACGACCTTTGCCGCCTGTGGTGACGTCAATCGCAACGTGATGGCCTGTCCGGCTCCTTTCCGCAACGATGCGGTGCGTGACGAGCTGCAGCGAATGGGTGTAGCGCTGGCCTTGCATTTCCGTCCAAAGACGACGTCTTATTTTGACATCTGGCTGCGAGACGAAGACGGTGCTGAGCAGCAGGTGGGTGAGTTTCAGCCGGTGGACGAGCCGATCTACGGACCTCGCTACCTGCCACGCAAATTCAAAATGGGAGTTGGTTTGCCGGAAGACAACTGCGTCGACCTGTACACTCAGGATCTGGGTCTGCTGGCAGTGGTTGAGAATGGTCAGATTATTGGCTGGAACGTGCTGGCGGGTGGTGGCATGGGGCGGACTCCGTCTGCCGAAAAAACCTTCCCGGCGCTGGCAAAACGCCTGTGCTTTGCAACTCCTCAGCAGGTAATGGCCGTTTGCGAGGCGATTGTGAAGGTGCAGCGGGACTTTGGGAATCGCGAGGACCGCAAGCGGGCGCGCCTGAAGTACCTGATTGCAGACTGGGGCGTGGCGAAGTTTCGGGAAACGGTCGAGCAGTATTATGGCGGTCCGCTGGCAGATCCGCATCCGGCGGATGTCACAGGCGTCGAGGACCATCTGGGCTGGCACGAACAGGGCGATGGTCGGCTGTTTCTGGGCATTAACATCGAGAACGGTCGGATCAAGGACGAGGGTTCTTTGCGGCTGAAGACCGGCCTGCGAGCGATCCTTAGGCGGTTTGGCATGGAAGTCCGACTGACTGCGCTGCAGAGTTTGATTTTGTGTGACATCAATCCGGCCGATCGTGCTGAGATTGAACAGATGATGGCTGAGTACGGGATCCTGCGTGCTGATCAGTTATCGCTGCTGCGGCGTTATTCGATTGCCTGTCCGGCATTCCCCACCTGTGGGCTGTCGATTACGGAATCGGAACGGGCGCTGCCGGGAGTGATCGATCAGCTGGAGGTGGAGGTGGCGAGGCTGGGTTTGCAGTCCAGCAAACTGGCCGTGCACATGACGGGCTGTCCCAACGGCTGTGCTCGCCCGTATACTCCGGATGTCGGGCTGGTCGGCAAGGCCGCGGGCAAGTATACGGTGTTTGTGGGCGGCAACCCAGAAGGGACTCGGCTGGCGTTCATCTACCGTGACATGGTGCCACTGGAAGAGATTGTGCCGTCACTGGTACCGCTGCTGCAGCGGTATCGTGTGGAACGCCAGGGGACCGAATCCTTTGGGGACTTTTGTGCGCGGTGTGGCCCCGCGGCGATAGGTGCTGCCGGCTGAATCGGCCATCGGCAATCACTGCAGCCTGATGGGTACATCAGCGGATATCGTGAGGCCTGAGGTTTGCCGCAAGGGGTACATGGTGGACGACACCAATCACGACCACTGGCGGGCTCCTGCAATCAGCGATGCGTTCGAGAAACCGGCTCGATCTGTGTTTCGGCGTCCGGGATTCTGGGCATCTGCTGTGCTGCTGATGCTGATCCTGTCAGTGTTGCCCATCGGGATGACTCGTCAGGCCGGCCCGGTTGCACGCCGAACCCAGTCCAAGGCCAACCTGCGGCAGATCGGGCTGGCACTGTGGAATTACCACGACCAGTTCGACATGTTTCCCGCCGGAACAGTTCCGGCTGCCGATCTTTCGGTTGAGCAGCGATTCAGCTGGGCCCTGTCCCTGGGACCATTCATGGACCAGCCGCAGCTGCTGAAAGAGCGATCGAAGGCTGGCTGGCAAGATCCCGAGCATGCTGCTGTCAATGATCAGCCGCTGCCGGTTTATCGCAATCCCGAGCAGCGGCTGGAGCGATCATTTGGCTCCAGTGGCGATCACGCAGGCATTGTCGGGATCGGAACTGCTGCGGCGGAGCTGACGGAAGGCCATCCGCGAGTCGACGTGTTCGGCTTTAATCGCTGTTCCACCATGGACAGCATCACCGACGGGACAGCCAATACTCTGATGATCGCGACGTCAGTCATGCCCAATCGTTCGATGTTCGCCGGCGGGCGTGAAACAATGCGCGGATTTTCGCGGCAACCGTATTTGAACGGCCCTGATGGCATAGGGGCCGTGGCAGGCAGTTCGGCCGTTCAGGTCCTGTTGGCCGATGGTTCGGTACACGCACTATCCCCTGCTGCTGATTCCAGGCTGATTGAAGCCCTGGCAACAAAGGCCGCAGGCGACCAGGTTGCGGATCCTTCGTAGTGGTGAGCCCGAGAACGGGCGGGGGAGCGCCGGGGCTTCCATTCAGGACATTTCCGGCAGCTTGCCATCCCACCATTTAGGCTGAGCAAAGGCGTCGCTGACGCTGAATTCAAGCCCCTGCAGGCGACCGGTGCCGGTCAGTTTCTGCCAGACCCCCAAAGCCAGTGTGTGCTGTCCGCGGCTGATCACCTGAATCTCTTTTTTGAAGGGATCGGGCACCCACACAGCGTCGACTCCCAGCTGCAGCAGTGAAGTCGTGCGGCGACGCATGTCGCTGCGACGATCGTTTGTGGACGCAATGTCGACCACCAGTGCCGGAACTTCCGTGGCAACCACGAGGTCTGCCTGCGAAAACGGACGTCCGCCAAGAAACACGGAGATTGCCGGGGTATAGACCGTGTCAGGCTCACGCGTTACATGCAGTCCGATCCCATATGCTGCTGAACCTTTCACGCCGGGCAGCCAGGCAGCCAGAATCCGCGAAATATTGAATACAATAGTACCGTGCATTTCTTCGGGCGTTGACAGCAGTGTCAGGCAGCCTTCGTGCACTTCGTGAAAGCGACCGGCTTCCGGAAGATCAAAGCGAGCCTGTTCGAATTCGGCCGCCGTCATCCGCACGGGTTCTTTTGTCATCGGGAGAGTTCCTGATCGGCAGTGGGCATCTGAGAAACATTCGGTGAACATTTAGCTGGCAGCCGGGATTCTGGTCAAACTCGCGATCGACGGCAACGCTGCTTCGTCGAGCAAATTCCGCCCCGATTGCGGCTTCAGCGGCTGAATTCTGTCGCATTTGAAGACTTGTGGCGAAAAAACAACAGAGAAATTGGCTCGGATTTTTGACCAGCCGGCTGCTCACGGAATGCTGGACCTGCAGCGACTTACGCTGCAGAATGCTGCGTCGAACCCAGTTGATCAAAGAACAGAGACCGGATCCGCAAAGGCATGAAGGAGTCGGCAGATGGCCCGTGATGCAAGGCAGTTGGGCGCGAGATTCAGAATTCTGTTGATGCCGCTGTGCTCGCTGATGCTGTCCCCCGCTGAAGCTCAGCCGGTCAGCGAGCCTGCTGCCAATCCGCCGGCAGCCGGTTTTCAGTGGCTGTCACTGGACCCGCAGAATCGCAACAGTGCCTGTGCCGTGCTGGACGTGAACGGCGATGGGCGACCGGATATCGTCTGCGGCAATCACTGGTATCAGGCTCCGACGTGGCAGGCCCACCACGTGCGCAGCGTCGAGGTCATTCGCGGGCGTCAGGATGACTACGCGAATCTGCCACTGGATGTCAACGGGGATGGACTGCTGGACATCGTCAGCGCGAATTATCGCAGTCAGAGCCTGTACTGGATTCGCCACCCGGAACCTGTTGCCGGACCGAACGCCGAGTGGTCACGCACCGTCATTGAAACCCCGGGAGCCATGGAGACCGGGCGTCTGGCGGACATTGATGGTGACGGGCAGCAGGATGTGCTGCCGAACGGACTTGAGTTTGCTGCCTGGTGGTCGCTGCAGCCTGGCCCGAATCCACAGTGGCAAAGATACTCACTGCCGGATGAGCTAGCGGGCCATGGCATCGGTACGGGCGACATCAACGGCGATGGCCGCATGGACGTCGTCGGTCCCCGCGGCTGGGCTGAATCGCCTGTCAGTCCGCGCGCTGACCACTGGACGTTTCATCCCGAATTTGTGCTGTGGCGTGATGCTTCGGTGCCCATTCTTGTGCAGGACGTGGATCTCGATGGCGATGCCGATCTGATCTGGGGCCGTGGCCATCAGTCGGGGCTGTACTGGCTGGAACAGACGGGCAGTGCAGGCCAGCGAACATGGAAAAGGCATGTCATTGATTCTTCACTCAGCCAGCAGCACACGCTGCTGTGGGCAGACCTTGACGGGGATGGCCACGGCGAGCTGATTTCCGGCAGTCGTTACTATGGGCACGACGGACGTGATGTGGGCGAATCCGGTCCGCTGCAGATTTCTGCCTGGCGGTATCTCAAAGAGCAGCGAGTCTGGCAGCGGCAGTTGCTCAGCAACAATTATGGCGTGGCACTGGGGGTGGACCCGAAGGTCGCTGACGTGGATGGTGATGGTGATTACGACCTTGTCTGCGCGGACCGCAGCGGACTTTCGCTGCTGCTGAATCCGCGACTGCAGCTGGCGGCCGGCGACCCGGCCGTTCAATCTGCCACCCCGGCCGTTCAGCTGACTGCAGAATCGCTGACTGCGGCCTCACAGAAGTATGACCACACGAATCCGCAGATGGTATTTCGTGGCCAGCTGCAGCCCCTGGAAACAGCCGCGGATGCTGCGCTGCGTCGCGAACACTCGCTGGCCGGCATGAGCCTTGCAATGGGGCCGCTGCCAGCCGCTGATCGTCGCTGTCCGCTCGACATACAGGTCCAGTCCGAAGAAGTGACCCTGCAATATCGTCGGCTGAGAATTTCGTTTCAGGCGGAGCCAAGTGATCACGTCCCGGCGTGGCTGCTGCTGCCGGGAACATCAAACGAACCCCCGGCCGTCGCCGGACCAGCCATGCTTTGTCTGCATCAAACCACCGGCATAGGTAAAGGTGAACCGGCAGGACTGGGCGGATTACCAAATCTGCACTACGCACACGAACTGGCCGAACGAGGCTTTGTCTGTCTGGTTCCCGATTATCCGTCCTTTGGTGATTATGCGTGGGACTTCAAAACTCAGGGCAGCCACTATGCCAGTGGGTCGATGAAGGCGATCTGGAATAACCTGCGTGCGGTGGATTTGCTGCAGAGCCTGCCACAGGTGGATCCGGATCGCATCGGCTGTATCGGGCATTCTCTGGGCGGACACAACACTCTGTTTACAGCGGCCTTTGATCAGCGAATTCGGGCGGCCGTCACCAGCTGCGGATTCACAGGGTTCCATGACTACTACGGCGGCAAACTGGCAGGCTGGACCAGTGACCGTTACATGCCGCGAATTCGCGAACTGTACGGCAATGATCCCGGCCGAGTCCCTTTCGATTTTGCTGAAGTGCTGACAGCGATTGCTCCGCGAGCCCTCTTCGTATCGGCTCCCGTCAACGACGACAACTTCGACAACACCGGGGTTCGCAGGGTGATGCAGGCGGTCAGCGAAACCTGGCATCTGTATGGAGCCGCAGCCGATGCGGTGGTTGCCGAGTATCCTGAGTGCGATCACGACTTCCCCCCGGAAACTCGCGAACGCGTCTACGAATGGCTGCGAAAAAAGCTGGAGCAGTGACCAGTGGAGAGTGGGCGGTTGGTACATAAACACCCCTCGCCCCTGGAAGGGGAGAGGGGATGTGGGTCAGGGGTAGGATTACCCTTAGCCATAGGCACATGCGGATACGGCAAGCTGTGAGGCCTCACACGAAGCCGCGAAGCAAAACGCATCAGGCAGAGACGACCGGGTGAATGGTGACAGACCCGCTTCCGTAGCTCGGACTTTCCAGAAACCGAGTGACAAAAGTCTGACTGTGCAATCGGAAAGTACCGTCGGAGTGCAAAAACCGGGTTTTTTTAGGACAGATCTCGGGCTGGAAAGCCCGAGCTACATTTGGTCCTCGGCGGCTTTCTGGCCCGAGCACTGTCCGCCGCGGCGAGGGCTGCGGTTCATGCGATTCACGCTTCTGCCAATGCTTCCGCCCCATAGCCTCGCAAAATCGCACGTCGCGTCAGCAGCAGTTCACCAATCAGCAGTCCCAGAAATCCAAACATCAGCAGCGTCCAAAGTTCGGTCGTTGTCTCATCCCCGTACATGCGTTCCTGGAGTTCATCCAGCGATACGGCAAATCGCACTCGATCATTCGTGGCCAGCCTCGCTCGATCGTCGCCAACGAGCGGCTGAAACTGGTCTTCCGAATGATCGTAGTTGACCACAAAGGTATCCGCGTCCACCACCGATGCCCCTTCAGCCGGCTGCCGCAATTTTTCGCCCGCCAACTGTGACCGCAGGATCCCCGGGCGATTCGTGTCACGAATCACAGCTCGCAGCTCTGCCCCGACCGGTTCGGCCGGCACCGTCACCACACGACCATCCGGTATCGTCACAGCAAACTGAGGCAGCTCTGACTCGGCAGGTTGCTCTGCCGCAGCAGCAGCCGGAACCTCCGCCTTTGCCGCCGCTGCCGGAGCTACCGAGTTTGCTGCCGTGACAACCAACGCTTCCCCAACCGACACGTTCCGTCGACTGCTGGCAGCCGCGATCCGAAACACCGCTTCGTGCAAAAATGGCACGAAGTCGGCCCGCGCAGGCAGATCATTTCCGGAACGGTCAAGTGACGACGACAGCACCAAAATCCGCCCTGCCCCATGCTCGGCCTCAACCAGCAGCGGATCGCCGGTGGTCAGCTGCGCCAGTACCGCCGGAGCCGAACCGGCGTCAGCCACGACTCCCGCCTGCGGCACTGCAGAGCGAATCACGTTCAGCACAGCCCACGACTGAAAGCCGGTTTTCAGAAACGTGCGTCCGGGATCCGAGCGAAAACGTTCCAGCCAGCCCGGCTGAATCGACAGCGGTGCCACCTGCACCTGATCGGTCGCCGCCGGCGGTGCCTGACGAACTCGCGTCACCTGCAGTCCGCTCAGCATACCGGCCGTTCGGAAACAGCCATCGAACGCAGTGGGGGTCAGCTGATCATCACAGGCGACCAGCAAACCACCGCCAACTCGCACAAACTGTTCAAGAGCGGCGGCAAACGCGGGAGTCAGCCGCGAAACGCCGCAGCAGACCACCGCTGCCTGATTCCGCAGGTCCTGCGGAGCAGCCGCATCTGCATCACGCACTTCTGACACAACCCACGGGTCACCTGCGTCAACCGCCGCGAAAGCCGTCTGCACGAAAAAACTGGCCCGCTGCTCCTCGCCCACCGCCGGCCGACCATTCAGCACGAGGACCGGGAGTGAGGTCCTTGAACGCACTGCGGCATGGCTGACATTGTCGGCTCGAATCGCGTCGTCCGCTGACTCGGCCTCCACACTGAGCACGTGTGTGCCCGCTTCCCGCAGTGCATGCTCAAACTCAACGGCCGTTTCTCCGTGCGGCGGAATTCGCAGCGACTGAGTTCTGCCGGCGAGAGGCTGACCGTCCAGCAGCAAACGCACAGGTACCGCAGACTCCTGCCCGCTCTCATTTCGAATTACGGTTCGCAGACGCAGCGGAAATCCGGGCACTGTCAATTCCCGCGATAAATCCAGACGCCCAACCGCCACGTTCTTGTTCAGCTCAGCCAGACCAGTGGAAGCATCCAAAACCCAGATGCGAGGCCTGACCGCTGGCAGTTTCAACAAGTCGTCGAATCGCAGCCAGGCGGCTGCATCTGTGGTCCGCCACGCTCCCGCCTGCCGGTCCGTGAACACGACGATCTCGCGAGAAACGGCGCTGCTGCGTCCAAGAATCGCCGCGGCCCGCTCCAGCGCCGGCAACATGGCACAGGCTCCGCCCGGCGGCGGCAGGGCCCGCAACTGCTCAGCAACGGCCCCGATATCCTGCAGCGGAGATTCCACCACCGCCACTGGCTGATCGCGAGCATCAATAACGGCTGAGGTGTCCCCGCTCTGCAGCGTCTGCAGGAATTCAGTCGCACGACGAACCGCCTGCTGATGCACCGAATTGACACCGTCAGAACGCGACATCGAGTTGGATCCGTCAATCACCAGCACCACCGTACGAGAGCCGGCTGATCGGTAGCCGTACAGCCAGCCACCCGGAATCCACGGACGCGAAGCCGCCAGCACCAGCAGACCAACCACGGCCATCCGCAGCAACAGCAGCAGCAGTTCTTCCAGCTTCAGCCGTCGGCGAGTTTTCCGCGACGGGTTCAGAAACTGCATCGCCCCCCAGTCAACCACGTCGAATCGACGGCGGCTGATCAGATGCGCGGCCAGTGGCAGTCCGATGCCCGCCAGTCCCAACAGCAGCCAGGGATTGAGAAAAAACTGGAACATGTCAGAAAGTCAGCAGCCTCTGCAGAGGAATGTCAGAATCAGGATCCAGTATAGCGGGTGCGTCGGCCAGCCATAGCGTCCCGGGTTAGGCGTCCGGCGATCCGGACTGATCCAGATGCCGGCGACCTCGTTTGACGTAGGCCTCGCGCTGCGCAGCATACTGCTCAGCATCCAGCTCGATTGAACTGGCAGGCTGTGTCTGCTGAGCCGCGTCGAACAGTCGCCGCAGAAACGGAACGCACCAGCCACAGCCGGTTCCCGCACCGCCACATTCGCTGATTTCACTGGGAACCCGCGGCTGATGCAGGCGAATCCAGTTGACAACCTTTCGCTGCGTCACATGAAAACAATAGCACAATTTGTCATCAGGCTTCATATCGGCAATCCGCACCCTTCAGCGGGTTGACAGAAACTGCAAAGACTGACAGCATCCGATATCTATTCCTTTCTGACAAGGACGACTGACACATTATGCTGCTCAAACCACAAACGATTGTCGGCGGACTTGTGCTGCTGTGCTGTGCCTGGCTGACTTCCCCCGCCGGGGCGCAGACCGCCCCTGATTGCACTTTTTTTGAGTATGCGGGCAGACCCGGCACGGTGGCCGCAGTGGGTGGCGGGGGCATGCCCTCAGAAATCGCTGCTGCTGTCGCTAAAACCGCAGGAGACAACGGCATGGTGGTCATTCTGCCGGATGCCGCAGAAGACCCCGTCGCCGCCTCGGCAAAGGCCGCCAAGTTTCTGCAGGAGGCCGGCTTGAAGCCTGAGTCGATCTTTGGTCGCAGCGGTCCGCTGACCGACGACCTGCGCAGCCAGACCCTGCAGGCCCTTGGTACGGCTCGCGCTGTCTGGATTCCAGGCGGACAGCAATCCCGACTTTTCACTGCGTGGCAGAACACTGAGCTCCACGCTGCTCTACAGCAGTTGCTGCAGCGCGGGGGACTGATTGCCGGCACTTCAGCCGGGGCTGCAATCATGTCTCGCATCATGATTGCTTCCGGCAAGGAAACTCCGCAGCTGGCCACCGGCTGGGACCTGATCCCAGGCGCCATAGTGGACCAGCACTTCACTCAGCGAAACCGCATCGCACGAAGCCAGCAGGCCGTCAGCCTGCACCCGGGAAGCATCGGTCTGGGGCTGGACGAAGGCACCGCAGTGCTGCTGACCGGTCGTACCATACGGACGACAGGCAGTGGCAATGTCACCATCCTGCTGGGAGCAGCCACTTACCGCGCGGCGGAGACAATCGTGCTGCCGCCCGGTGCCATTGCTGACTGGACTCAGCTGCGCCGCGCTGCTCGCACGCGGGCAGGTGGTGTCGATCCCGGCCTGCCGCAGTTCGGTGCTGCCACGGTGAACAAAGGTGCCCTGGTGATTATTGGAGGTGGTGGCATGCCGCAGTCGATTGTGGATCGATTTGTGCAGCTGGCCGGCGGTGCGAACGCGAACATTGTGGTCTTGCCCACAGCCGTTCCGCGGGATCAGACCGATCTCCGCATTCCCGGTTTTCTGGCTCGTGCCGGACTCAAAAAAGTGACGGTGCTGGATCAGCGCGGTCCGGAGGAAGTCAGCAGCGAGACATTTCGCCTGGCCCTGAAAGAAGCTACGGGCATCTGGTTTGGTGGCGGCCGACAGTGGAATTTCGTGGATGCGTATGAGAACACCGATGCGGTGGCGGCATTTCATGAAGTCCTGCAGCGCGGCGGAGTCATTGCAGGCAGCTCAGCCGGTGCCACGATTCAGGGTGAGTTTTTGGTGCGTGGCCATCCTCTTGGCAATCAGCTGATGATGGCCGAAGGTTATGAACGCGGATTTGCGTTTCTGCCAGGCAGTGCCATCGATCAGCACTTCGCGCAGCGCGGCCGTCAACCTGATCTGCTGCCCGTGATACAGCGTCATCCGCAGATGCTGGGAATTGGGCTGGATGAAGCGACGGCCATCGTTGTGCAGGGCTCCAGGGCGGATGTCGTCGGCCAGCACTCGGCACATTTTGTGCGAGCAGACCGCCTGCAGGGCCTAACGGCCGAACAGTTACCGAAGAGCGTCGATGAAGCGGCGAAACTGTTTGTCACGGTCCCCAACGGCGGCAGCATCGACCTGCTGACACTCAAGCCGTCGGAACAGGCAGCACCCTGACCGCCGGGAAGACCTGCGCGGTCCACTCCAGCCATACGATCTGCCATCAAAAAAACTGCCACCAACAAAAAACGGCCCGGATTGTCCCGGGCCGCTGCTTTCAGGCTACTCGTTCGATCAGACGCCACAATCTGCTCAACTCAGGCCACTGCTGACCGGCACAACGGCTGACTGCTCACAAAAAACGCCACCCGCGCATTCGAGTGCTGCGGACAACGGCAGTAAACGCAGAACGCTGAAAAAAATTAAAGCACGAGCACGAGCGCTACGAGGGACGCAAACCTCAATCCATTCCATTAACGTCTATTAGCGGCAATCAGCGTTTCAAAAACCTGCCTGCTGATCCGCAAGAATACAGATTCGAGAGCCCTCTGAGCTTTCCTACGCGGCTTTGCGTTAGCCCAAACTGTCTGCTGAGACCTGCAGGGAAACAGGTAAAGGGCGGTTTAGCATTCACGCGAGCTCGCCGATCCCGATGCTCTCCAAACGCAAGAGGACAGATCTCGCGTCTGGAAAGCCCCAGCCACGGTTTGTCACCAGCCCGCTGCTCGCTGACACCGCGACAACCCGGATACCAACACCACCTACTCAAGATAAATCAGCTCTTTCTTGTTCAGCAGCACGTGACACAACTGGGCCAGCACAGACTCGTTGTCCAGTGCCGACTCGGCAGGTATCGCCAGCTCAGCCGCCGCGGCTTTCAAGAACTCGTCCGCAGCTACAGATTCCGCCGGCAACGGTGACCTGGCAAATGCCTGCAGCCACGCCGTTTCCACTCGACGCTCAGCAGGTTGGCCGACCTTCAGTCGCTGAGCCCACACGACCGCCTGCTGATGCAAAAATTCACTGTTCAGCAGGATCAAAGCCTGAGCCGGCACGTTGGACAGGCTGCGACGACCCACCGCACTGGCCGGCTGCGGCGTGTCAAAGGTGACCATGAACGGGTTCAGAAAATTGCGGTTCACCGCCTGATAAACGCTGCGTCGACCGGCACCGTCAAGCGGTCCGGACTGACCAGGACGCCCGCGTCCCTGCATGAAAGGCGTCAAAAACACGGGCACCGGCGGACCAAACATGGCAGAATCCAGCCGCCCCGAAATCGCCAGCATCGCGTCCCGCATCGCTTCACTCTCCAGTCGCCGCACTTCCGCCCGATGCCACAGCAAATTCGCTGGATCATGCTCTTCAGCAGCAGGATTGCGAGCACTGCTTTGCGCATACGTGCGAGTCAGCACCAGCCGTCGAATCAGTCGCTTCAGAGACCAGCCGTCGCGGCGAAAATCGTCCGCCAGCAGATCCAGCAGCTCCGGATGCGTTGGCTTTTCGCCCAGCACACCAAAGTTGTCTGAACTGCTGACCAGACCGCGCCCAAACAGATGCTGCCAGACACGATTCACAACAACTCGCGCCGGATACGGGTTGCTGTCCGCCAGCACGCGTTCCGCCAGCTCCAGCCTGCCGCTGGCGGCAGGATTTTGCAGCGGTACACCGGCATCCAGCGCGGTCAGCAGTCGCCGCGATGCCATCTTCCCCAGACTGCGATGATTGCCCCGCACAAAAACCCGCTCATCCTCCCCCGTACCATCGCACATCACCAGCACTGGTTCCCCGCCCGGATCAGCGGCAGTCAGTTCACGCCAGCGATTCAGCACCATGCCAGGTTCCCCGGCAGCCAGATCACCGGCCAGCCCCAGTGACACCGCCACGGCAGGCCAGGCCGGATCAGACACCGCCGCTTCTGCCCACTTCTGCAGCATCTGAGCACGATCGGACGCCAGTGCCGTCGCCTGATCAGCCGCAGTCGAAAATTCCAGCGGCACGCCCGGATTTACCCCCGGAGCCACCAGACGCACTTCACGCACTGCAAACCAGCCTTCCCCCTCGTCCAGAAACTCCAGATGACAGCGATGCCCGAGATACCGCTGCAAATCGCCAGATATGCGGATCCACTGAAAGCGACCGTCCGTATTGATCGACTGCCGCAGACCACCAAACAGCAACTCAGTAAATTCATTCATTACGTAACCGTCGACAACCAGTCGCAGTCGAGCATTCTGGCCAGCCACCAGCACCAGAATTTCGCTGTGCTGCAGGTCCCATTCCGGAGAATGCAGCGCGCCGCGCAGCCGTGGCGACAAAGTGGCCGAGGAGACTTCGCGACCTGCCACCAGCTGCAGCCCAGCCGGCTGCCACTGCCAGCCAGCCGGTATTGCCTGACCGTCTGCCCTCTGACCGGCCGCCTGCCAGAAGGCTTCACCCCAGCCAAACCAGCCCTGCGGAAAACCCTGACGCAAATCAGCCAAGACCTGCACATCCTGAGGCGTCTTTGCGGGAGCCACCTGCTGCTGCTGTCGCACCAACTGCTGAGCAGACTGCCATGCCGCTGCAGCCTGCATGTCCGATACATCTTGTGACTTCTGTTGCAGCGCCGCAGGCAGTGACAACAGCGAACCCTGAGCCGGCAAGGCCGGATCCTGCAGTTGCTGCCGCAGCTTTTGCACAACGTCGGCTGTCAGCGGAATTGTCACGGGCTGCTGCGGATCCAGGGCCGCAGCCACCAGACGACTGACCGCCTGAGCATTCCACGCTTGCAGCGCGGTCGCGGTCAGCCGATCAGCCTGCTGCTTCTGCTGCTGCAAATCCTGCACCAGCGAATGAATTCGCTGACCCGCATCCAGCCATTCGACACGCCGCCGCGAACTCTGCAGAAATCCGGATAAAGCGTAGTAATCTTCCGTGGTGATGGCGTCAAACTTGTGGTCATGACAGCGAGCACAGGCAATCGTCAGACCCATAAATGCCTTGCCGAACACATCGATCTGATTATCAATCCGCAAAGCTTCTTCCAGACGCACGTCCACCGGAGCATGCTTGTCTTCACACAAATACCAAAACCCTGTACCGATGATGGATTCATTGAATCCCTGCTGGGGATGCAGACGCGGCTGAGACAGCAAATCACCGGCCAGATGTTCCCGCACAAACTGGTCCCACGGGACATCCGCGTTCAAAGCACGAATCACATAGTCACGATAACGCCAGGCATGCGGCAGCGGAAAATCAAATTCGTGCCCCAAAGTTTCTGCGTACCGCACCAGATCCAGCCAGTGCCGCGCCCAGCGTTCACCGAACTGAGGGCTGGCCAGCAGCTGATCGACCACCTTTTCCAGCACTACTGAAGTCTGATCCGGATCAGCTACCACCTGAGCCAGCAGGTCAGGGGACGGTGGCAGCCCGGTCAGATCAAAACATATTCGCCGCAGCAGCACGCGCCGGTCCGCAGCGGCAGCCGGAGCCAGTCCGGCTGCTTCCAGCTGAGCCAGAATCAGACGGTCCGCATCTGTAAGCGGCCAGTCGGTCTGCTGCACCTGCGGAATCTGCGGACGCTGAATCTGTTTCCATGACCAGTGAGCCTGAATGCGGTCCTGCAGCGGGAACTGAGCTTTAGCCATGGCAGCAGGAGCCGGCGCAGACGGAGCATCCGGCCACACAGCACCGTCAGTCACCCATTTCACCAGCAGAGCAATTTCTTCGTCCGGCAGTTTGTCCCGTGGAGGCATCTGCAGGGCTTCATAACGGACGGCCTGAATCAGCAGACTGCGGTCCGGATCGCCAGGCACGATGGCCGGTCCCGTTTCACCGCCTTCCAGAAGCGACTGTCGTGAGGTTGCGCGGAGCCCCCCTTCGATATCACCGTCACCATGACATTCGAAGCAGCGAGCTTCGAGCAGCGGCAGGATTTTTTCGTGAAAAAACTGAGCCTGTTCGCCGGCCGAGTTCTGCGGCGATGCCATGGCAGCAGTAACCGCAAACAGTACCGCAAAATATGCAGACACGCTGAAAAATCGGGGAGTCATATCGCACCGACGAAGAAAAGTACGGGCAGGAGCACCGGGCGGGACGAACAGCCGCGGATCCGCCAACACCGACCCGCCAGTCTGCCGCACTTAGTATTCTCGCCCGAAATGCCAAACAAAGCAAACGCGGATCCGGAAACGTTCAGGACGGCGGCAGAATTTCGGGCTGAAGGGAGCGACACTGTTTTTCGACACGGACTGGTTCATGCCACGGATGAACACGGATTTTCACGGATTAAACGCACGAATGGGCAGCACCCGCGGACTCCCGTCCGCGGCTCGCGAAACTGAAAAACGACCACTGAAAAAGTTCTCCTTGCCAGTGTGGTTGTTTCCCGGCAAGACTTCCCCAAAGACCTGACATGTGCCAGAATCGTGGGGATCAGCAGAACCTCCAGAGCCGGCGGTTGAATCCACGCGAAAGTTTCTTCGCCATGACACATTCCCCGTGCTTCGCTTGCCATCGCATGCTGTTCGCACTGTGTGTTGTGACGGGACTGTCACAAATCTGCTGCGCCCAGTCAGACAACACCGCGCCGCTGGCGTGGTACGGCGAAATGGACACCGGGGTTCGAAGCTTTCGTTTCTTCATCCGCCCGGACCAGAGACCTTCCGATGACAAATGGACACTGCTAAGTCTCGACGAAGGGGAAGCCGAATTCACGCTGGACGCGTTCCAAAACGACGGCAACACGCTGTCGTTCGAGCTAAAAAAAACAGGCGTCACCTGGCATGGCAGGCTGAATGCCGCACGGGACCGGGCTGAGGGACAGTGGAAGCAAAACGGAACTACTTTGGATCTGACGCTCCGCCAGGTCTCAGAAAGGCCTGCCGACAAACCGTCGGAAGTCTGGTCAGGTGAACTGTCCGTACTGTTTCAGAAGCTGCCGCTGCAGTTTCGCGTGTACCGTGACTTCGACGGGAACGGGCAAATCCGGATGGACAGTCTCGCGCAGAAGGCCGGCGGCTTTCTCACCATCAGAACAACCGAGGGCAACCGCTGGAGCCTGCAGGTGCCGCAGGTGGCAGGCAAATTCGAAGGAGAGTTGGCCCCTGACGGCAACAGTGTGTCAGGCAAATGGTCTCAGGGCGGTCGGCAACTTGAGCTCACACTCAAACGCAGCGAACTGGCCGCAGCACCAGCGCCTTTACTGCGTCCACAGACACCCCGACCACCATTTCCGTACGATGTCACGGAAGTCAGTTTTGCGAGTGTGGAGGCAGGAGTCCTTCTGGCAGGGACGATAACGGTTCCGCGCATACCAGTTCCTGCCGGCGACTTTCCTGCCGCCGTTCTGATCTCGGGTTCCGGACCTCAGGATCGAGATGAAACTCTGCTCGAGCATCGTCCATTCGCTATCCTTGCCGACACACTGACACGCAGCGGCATCGCAGTGCTGCGATTCGATGACCGGGGTACGGGGCAATCCACCGGTAATTTTGCAGCCGCCGACAGTCGCAATTTCATGCAGGATGTTCTGGGAGCTATACGTTTTCTGCAGAGCCAGCCCGGCATCAATTCGCAGTCTATTGGCCTGATTGGCCACAGCGAAGGCGGCCTGATCGGGACAATGGCCAGTGCCGATTCGAAAGACGTCGCGTTTCTTGTGCTGATGGCGGGGCCCGGAGTCAGCGGTGCCGAAATTCTTTTGTCACAGGGAGAACTGATTGCGCGTGCTGAAGGGATCGTTGATCAAAAGATTCTGCAGGCCCAGCGTACTCAGCAGGAAGTTTTGATCCGCACCGTGCTGCAGCATCCCGCAGACGCCACCGCGGCAACACTGCGAACGGCTGCTCTCAAGGAACTCACCGGTCTGCTGCCTGAGTCCCCCGCAGCACGCGCGGCATTCGAGGCTGAACTTGACGGCAGCCTGAAGACGCTGCATACCGGCTGGTTTCGGTTCTTTTTGACATACAACCCGGGTCCGGATCTGCAGCGAGTCAGGTGTCCCGTACTGGCACTGAACGGCGAACGTGACACACAGGTGGACCCTGACCTTAACCTGCCCGCCATTCGCAGCAGCCTCGCTGCAGGCGGGAATCAGCAGGTCCTGATCGAAGAATTGCCAGGGCTGAACCATCTGTTCCAAAGCTGCCGTACCGGTGCCGTCAGCGAATATGAACAGATTGAAGAAACCATCAGCCCGCTGGCCCTGCAACGAATAACCGACTGGATCAGCAGGACGATGCGAGACAAAACAGCTAACGGACCGAAGTAAAACCGCGAGCAGCGAAGACTCCGCACAGGCAACCGCACCATCCACAACTCAGCACCACTGCAGGGGTATGGCCAGCAATCTTGGGCGTGCAGTATATCACCGATGCTGAATCAGCAGACGCACGGAATACACGACCACGGAACCGACCACCAGAGTGGCGCCGTAGAGCAGTCCGTGAGCGACGAGGGGGCGACGAAAATGCACAATCACCGCGATTGCTGCCACCAGCAGCGATAAACCCGCCTTAAATACAATCATGCCCGGCAGCCCCCACCGCTGCAGTATATGCCGAGCCAGCGGGTTGCTCTCGACAAATGTCACTGTGGTATGCCCCGCAGCACTCTGATGCAGCAGAATGTGGGTCAGCGTGACGTCCAAAGCACAGGCCAGCAAAAACCAACTGATGGCAGTCTCGAGGGCCTGACGGCTGTTCCGCTGATGACCACGACCGCTCATTTCCCCGGAACCGGTGAACTGATATGGACACTCACAGCCTTGTCCATCCCGATAGAAAAAATGGTGCGAATGTGCGGATCCGCCACCAGCAGCCGATCACCCGCCACACACAGTCCCACAGGTCGGTCCAGTGGAGCACCAGCGGCAAATTTTTCAGGCGATGAACCGGCAGTCACCTTCCACACACAATGCTCGTAGTTGTCCGTCACATACATCGAACCGTCCGCCAGCCGCACTAGATTGTGAGGCAGATTGAAGGGATGATCCTTGATCACGGATTCCACTTTACCGTCCGCCGCAACCTTCTGCAACTGCCCGTCCTTGCTGGATGTAGACAGCACCCACAGCGTTCCGTCAGCATCCAGTGCCAATCCGCGCGGCGAATTGATCACCGCAAACTCCACCGGCTTCTCGCTGCCCTCCGGCGGCATCTTCCAGATGCGATGCAGTTCCAGATCGGCCGTGTAAATGGTCCCGTCCGCAGCAACCGCTATCGCCATCGGAATGCCAATCCAGCCTTTGGTCAGCGGCTGCGGAGTACCGGCATCGTCAAACCGATAGACCTCGCGAGTAGCTGAGTCACCAGCCAGCAGCTTGCCCTGATGGTCAAACGCCAGACAGCGGACGGCATTCAAGGGAGTCCGAAATTTCTTTGACGCCTGGAAGAAGACCGACTTCTGCCCGTTCTCGACCTTCCAGATCCCCGGCAAATTGCGGTCCGCCACGAACACCACTCCGTCTGCCCGCGCTGCCACAGCCAGCGGATACTGGAATTCCGTCACAGCAGGAACAGCAGCCGCCGGAGCAATTTCCTGGGCGACCACAGACTCAACCGTCAGCAGAGCCACCACCAGTGCACACACCAGACGCACACATCTCACCGGAACGGAAGGCCCGACCGAAACGCCAGCGTGAGCCCAAAGTGCCGGAACGCCAAGTACAGTAACTGCATGCAACACAGCAAAATCTCCGCAAACCACCCGGAAAGCTGACAACAGCCGGAAAACCACATTCTGCAGCAACACTCAAAGACTCACAATCCAGCAAATCCCGTTTTTTCAGGTGAATCGCTTTTTCGCGAAGGAGTCCGGCCAACAGTTCACAACCTGTCACTCCACCTGCACCACCGCGTCAGCCTGCAGCAACAGCAGTCGGGCCTGCACCTGGGCAGGATCGAGGCGGCAGATGCGAGCAGCGGCGCGGCGGTATTCCTGCAGCTGTGACCCGTAATACTCAACACGCCCCTCGATCCATTCAGCCACTTCACCCGAGACTCGGTCTGTCTTGAAGTCCACAATATCAGCTGCCACGATGCGACCATCCACCTTGAGTTGCACCAGCCGGTCAATTGTACCGCGTACCAGCTGCGATCGTTCCAGCAGCACAAACGGTCGCTCGCGATCCACCATCAGCTGCGCTGCGCCGGACGCCAGTTGCTTCCGCCACGGCTGAAACACGGCCGCCCCACCTCCGGTCTCCCGATCAAACGTCCGCCGAACCGATTCAGTCTGCAGCAGACGGCGAAATTCCGGCAGCAGCAACCGCGCTGTCTCGTCCGGGATCTGCAGCCGCACAGCCGACTCCAGCAGCTGCTGATCGGCTGGCTGCTGATCAACCCACTGCAACAGTTCGAACCAGCCATGCAGCAGCATCCCGCGAACTCGCGGTTCCACAGCAGCGGCCGCAGCAGCACCAGCAACCGCATCTCGCCGACCACGAGCCGCAGTGTCGGCACCTCGCCCGCGGCCAGCCGCCGGCACAGTCGGAGCCAGTACCGGCAGCGATAATGTCGTCTGATCGTGCCGCGACGGTGCTGAGCGAGCCAGACCACGTCGCCGACCGTCGGGCATCGGTGACAACAGAATCCTCGCTGCGACACTGGACACCGGCCGAACTGCCGGCACTGTGCCACCTGCACCTGTCGCAGTTGTTGCTGCTGCCGTTTCGGCTGACGCAGCACGCCGACCTCGAGTCTTTGCCGGAGCCGCCGCGAGGTCCACATGCCACGCCGGATCACCGGTTTCCCAGACTGTCTCCGCAGGCCCGGCCTGGGAATTATCCGACAACGCAGCCAACAGCAGGCCGGCAAACGTTTTCGGCGGCTTGTCACTTTGCAGCGGCGGTGACAGCATCACCAAACAGCGGCGAGCTCGAGTCATCGCCACGTAAAACAGACACAGACTCTCCGCCACTTTCTGGCCAATCGTCTCACTGAACGCTTCCTGCAAACTGTTGGGCAGCAGCATCCGCTGCTGCTTGCTGACCCAGACACAGACACGGTCAGCTGGTTCCCCGGTCGCCGGACTGCCCGCCGCAGCCTCCGGCGCCATAAACAGACTGGTATCCAGCTCGGGCAACACCACGCAGTCAAATTCCAGCCCCTTGCTCTGATGAATTGTCATCACGCGCACAGGAGCCTTCCGCTTCTTCTGAAACCGACTGTTCTCAAGCAGACGGATGAAGTCACACGGATTCAGCGAACCGCTCTGATCAAACTGCCAGCCGGCCGAAACCAGCTGCGACATGCGGAGGCGGTCGCGAGCCGAACAGTGGCTGCGAATCGACTCAGAAATCGACTGCAGAAACGGCCCGTAACCCTGATCCACCAACTGGGCTCGCAGCCCGGCAGCCACGGCACCGGCCAGCCTGTCATCCTGCCAGTCGATCAGGCCCACGACCGCCCCCAGTGGTGATTGGCTGACATGCCAGCGTGACACAGTACAGGCCGGGTGAGAAGCGAACTGCAGCAGGGCCAGTACAGCCAGCACAGCGGGGCTGTCAGTGGGAGCTGTACCGCCTTCTTCACTGGCAGGAACTCCCAGAGCCGTCAATTCGTGAACCAGCCTGGCGACGGCGGCATTGCCGCGAGTCAGCACGCCGATTTCCCGACCCGGCAGCTGCTGATACAGCTCGGCCACCTGCTGCGCCAGCCATGCGAACCGCGGCCCGCGTCGCTCAGCCGCAGACTCACCCTCAAATTCCGGCTCAGTACGAAACACGGCATACCCGGATTCACCGCTGCGAACCGTGGAATGCTCCGGGAAACGAGCCTGCCAGCGAGCCACCGAATCGTGATACTCGGCCAGCCCAGGATGACTGGCGATGTGCTGGAATACCTGGTTCACGGCCTGCATCACCGCGGGTGCAGAACGCCGACTGTCATTCAGGCCGGTTTCCCGGATCCCGGGCACAGCCACCGGCACCGCATCCAGAATCTCGGCCATCCCGCCGCGCCAGCCGTAAATCGCCTGTTTGCCGTCACCCACGCAGAAGACACTGGAATCCGCATGCTGCCGCAAAGAATCCACCAGTCGCCGCAGCACCTTCCACTGGTCGCTGGAGGTGTCCTGGAATTCGTCCAGCAGCAGATTGCGCAGACTGCTGTCCATGCGAAAATTAAGCCGTTTACCGCTGGCCGCGTCGACCGAACGAGCAAGCGTGCGATTAACATCGCTGAAACCCAGCCAGCCGTGTTCTGCCCGCAGTCTGGCAAATTCCACATCGAATCGTGAAATCAGACTGCGCACGGCCTGCATCTGCAACGCAATTCGTTCCAGCAGCTCGGCCCGCGCGTGCTGCAGCAGGCGACGGTAAATCTCCATCACCTCGTCGCTAAGTTCTTTTTTGGCGTAGACCTGCTCGCCAGCCAGCACCTTCGCGGCAATGCCCGTGGAGATGAAATCGTCCCACAATTCGTCTTTGAATCGCTGCACGTCTTCATCGCGTGCTTTGGTGATGCGTTTTTCAGCCGGCAGCTCGACAGTCTGCAACTCGCTGAGTGTCCGCGTTTTGACGTCGTCCGACAGCCGCTGGCCGCGAGGAATCTGCCGCCAGGCAGCTTCCGAAGTCTGCTGATACAGCTCGTGATAATTCTTTACCGTTTCATCGATCAGCAGACGCACGCTGCGGCGATGCTTGCCTTTCGCCAGCATCTGCATCAGCTGTTGAGCATCCTGAGGCAGCTGCTGCGATAGCACGGCATCGATCGCCTGTTCCCGCAATCTGGCATCATCGTGCGGATCAACGATGGTCCAGCCAGGTGTCAGCCCCAGCTCCAGCGTCAGACTGCGGGCCGCCTGCTGGAAGAAGGAATCGAGTGTACAGATTCGCAGGCGATGCAGACTGCGAGTCAGATCGGCCAGCATTTTCAAAGCGATGGCCCGGCTGATCGTGCCGGCATTAAGAGCAGCCTGGAGCTGAGCAGCCTGTTCTTCCGACAAAGCCGCCTCCGCTAGTCGCAGCAGCACACGGCCCAGAATTTCACCAGCGGCCTTGCGAGTAAACGTGGTGGCGAGGATGGAATCCGGCCGTTGCCCCTGAAACAGTCGCCGCAGAAAGTGGCTGGACAGCTGATACGTTTTGCCGCTGCCAGCGGATGCTCGAATCAGTTCATTCATGCAGACACGAACCCAGGACCGGGGAAGTAGTGAAGGAACTGCAGCAGTATAAATCGCCGGCGCGGGATTGGCCAGACAGCCGCAGCAACTGAGTGAGACCCCCTGCGTCGTTGCGAACCGCCCGGTTTGGATCTCACGGAAACACCGAGCACACGGAGCAGGACTGCCCAAACCACACCGCCGTGGCACCGCCCATGCCAGCCACTCTCCCCTCCCGGGGGCGAGGAGTGCTATTGCGTTTCCCAAAGTACACCAAACACATGATGCCCCCCGGCCCCTCCTCGTACGCGTACTCAAAAACAGCCCCGGTGCTCCGCAGCACTCGTCCACGTCCCCCAAAACTGCTCCCGCGGACGCCCATCCACAGGTCAACAAACCGAAAACCGAAAACTGTCCACCGTCCACTGACCTTCGAACCACCCCCGTGCGTGCGTCGGGAATGCCCGAGTCACGGTTTTGTCCCCCGTGTGTTCTGCAGCCACTGTATCCTCTGCGACTTAATCTGCCTTTGCGACGTCTGCGCCGATTCTTCAGGCAGCAGAATCAAAAGCCCCCTGATTTGCTAACCCGTGCTGCCCCGTTCGGTTGGATTTCCGCCCGCGTTTGCCGTACACTCCGCCGGAGCGAGTCACCGGGGGGCTCGCACTGTTTTCCCTGGCATTTCTGCAGGAATCCCACATGGCTGCGACCTGTGTGTGTTTGTTTCGTCGATTGACGGTGCTGGTGTGTGCTGCCGTTGTCTGTACTGTGACGGGGCTGTCGGCGGCCCGCAGTCAGGCTCAGGAATCTGATTTGCCGCAGCTGACGGCTGGTGAAGTTCGTGGTGGCTGGAAGCTGCTGTTCGATGGTCGCTCAACCGCAGGCTGGCGCAATTACCGCTCCGAGAAGCTCAGCGATGGCTGGCAGGTTCGCAACGGTGCCCTCGAAAAGACTCGCGCGGGCGCCGGCGATATCGTCACGGCTCAGCAGTACCAGAATTTCGAACTGTCGCTGGAATATAAGATCTCGAAGGGGGGCAACAGCGGCATCATGTTTCGGGTGATCGAGGATGATCCTCGGCCCTGGGCGTCCGGTCCCGAGGTGCAGGTACAGGACAACGTTGACGGTCGGGATCCGCAGAAAGCCGGCTGGCTGTACCAGCTGTACCAGCCGCAAAAGCCTGAATGGGCCGTGAAGTTTGAAAATCAGGTCGGTTTCAAGGGCATCGACATGGACGATGCTACTCGACCGGCCGGTGAATGGAATCACGTTTATCTGCGAGTGTCTCCGAAGCAGTGTGAGGTGGCGGTAAACGGCGTCAGCTACTACTACTTTAACATTGGCAGCGCAGACTGGAACAAGCGAGTCGCAGCCAGCAAATTTGCAAAGTTTCCGCAGTTCGGCAAGGCCGAAAAGGGCCACATCTGCCTGCAGGATCATGGCGATCCGGTGTCCTACCGCAACATTCGGATTCGCGAACTATCCGCAGACGGCACGGTGGCCGATCCGGTGGATGGACAACTGCCCGTCGCAGGGACTCCGGCGTTTCCAGAACTAACCTGGGAAGGCTTTGAGGGCGTGGATGATGAAGGCCGAATTCAGACCATGCGACCGCTGGAGCTGACGCATGCCGGCGACGGCAGTCATCGCATCTTTGTGGCTTCGCAGATCGGGACCATTTTTGTGCTGCCGGGTGAGGCGCCGGTCAAAGAAGCCAAACTCTTTCTGGACATCCGCGATCGCGTGCAGGATTTCCGCAAGGATGCGGAAGAAGGCCTGCTGGGACTGGCGTTTCATCCGCAGTACCGCAGCAACGGCCAGTTCTATGTCTGTTACAGTTCCTCTCAAGAGCCGCGTACTTCGGTGATTTCCCGGTTTACGGTTTCAAAAGACGATCTGAACAAAGCGGATCCGGCCAGCGAAACGGTGATCATGAAGATTCCGCAGCCGTTTTCCAATCACAACGGCGGTTCGCTTGCCTTTGGTCATGACGGTTATCTGTATATTGCACTGGGTGACGGCGGTGGCCGCAACGACCCTCTGGGACACGGTCAAAATCTGTCGACGCTGTTGGGTTCGCTGGTGCGAATTGACGTGGACCATCATCAGTCGGGCAAGAATTATGCGGTTCCGGCCGACAATCCGTTTGTCTCCCGCGAGGGTGCTCAGCCTGAAATCTACGCTTACGGGTTTCGCAACATCTGGCGACTGACGGTGGACCGCAAGACTGGTGATCTGTGGGCAGCGGATGTTGGCCAGGACTTCTGGGAAGAGGTCAATCTGGTGCAGAAGGGCGGAAATTACGGCTGGAGCGTGCGTGAGGCGTCGTATCCGTTTAATAACAGGCCGGCGACTGCGGCCGACCCCGTGATTCCGCCGGTCTGGGAGTACGACCATCAGCTCGGCAAAAGCATTACCGGGGGCTTTGTGTATCGGGGCACAAAGCTGACTGAGCTGCAGGGTCTGTATATCTATGCAGACTTCATCAGCGGTCGCATCTGGGCACTGCAGTATGATGCGGCCAGCGGCAAGGTGGTTGCCAACAAATCGATCGCCTCGACAGGCTTCCCGGTTCTGGCATTTGGCGAGGACGAATCCGGCGAGCTGTATTATATGCTGGAGACGGTGAATGGTCAGGGGATTTACAAACTGACGTCGACGAAGTAGCTGTTGTCGAGGCTGGTTGCGGGTCATGAAGTGAGGTCCTGATGGCGGAGACTGCGGACGAACGGGATGAGCGTCTGGCGGTGGTGTTTGGCCAGCTGATGCAGGGTCCGCGCGGCGGTTCAGCAGTGGCTCTTCTGGAGGACGCCATTCGGCGGAATCCGGATCTGGAGCGTGATCTGCGTGAGCTGTTCGCGACTGCTCGGATGGCTGAAGATCTGGCGTTGCTGGACACGGTGGCTGGTGCTCCCGCGGATGGGCTCAGCCTGGGCAATCTCAGTGGTTCCGTGATGCGCCGCAGCAGCAGTGACGGCGGCTGGGGCAGCGGCAGCTGGCTGTCGGGCGCGGATGTGCTGCAGGTGGCTGAGGGTCGTCGCAGTGCGGGCCGCAACTCCCTGTTTTCCCTGATTGGCAGTCAGATCGGGGATTATTCGATCGAGGCGGAGGTTGGTCGGGGCGGGATGGGAGTGGTGTATCGTGCGCGGCAGAGCAGTCTGCAGCGGACGGTGGCGCTGAAGATGATTCCGAACGCGGCTCTGGCATCCAGCATTGACCTGCAGCGTCTGCGTGCTGAGGCGCTGGCGGCAGCTCGACTGCGGCATCCGAACATTGTGCCGGTGTATGAGGTGGGCGAGCAGGACGGTCAGCCCTGGTTCAGCATGCAGTATATTCCCGGTTCGACGCTTTCCGAGCGTTTACAGCGGGGTCCGATGCCGCCGCGGGAAGCGGTCTCGCTGCTGATCCCGGTGGTGGAGGCGATTGGTGCGGCGCATCGGGCGGGAGTTTTACATCGGGACCTGAAACCGGGCAATATTTTGATCGCCGAGGACGGGACTCCGTTTGTCACCGACTTTGGGCTGGCGAAGCGAGTCAGTGCGGATGACCAGGCTTCGGCGGGCGCTGCGGGACTGCACAGTCTGACACAGAGCGGCGCCATCCTTGGGACTCCTGCATGGATGTCCCCCGAGCAGGCGGGTGGGCAGACGGATGCAATTGGTGTGGCGGCGGATGTGTACAGTCTGGGGGCGATTCTGTTTGCGATGCTGACGGGCCGACCGCCGTTCCAGGGTGCGTCACCTCTGGATACGGTGCTGATGGTGCTGGAGCAGGATCCGCCTGGGATTCGCATGCTGAATCGGGCGGTGGATTCCGATCTCGAGATGATTGTTCTAAAGTGCCTGCAGAAGCCTCAGGACCTGCGATATGCTTCGACAACAGCCCTGGCGACGGACCTGCGGGCATGGCTGAACAGCGAACCGATCACGGCGCGATCTTCGACGATTGCCCAGGTGATGACTCGCCTGTTTCGCGAATCGCATCACGCAGCCATACTGGAGAACTGGGGTTTGCTGTGGATGTGGCACAGTCTGGTGGTACTGCTGCTGTGTCTGATCACGAATGCGATGCAGCTGAACGGTGTTTCAGCGCGGTGGCCGTTCGTGACGCTGTGGGTGGTGGGTCTGGGCTTGTGGGCGCTGATATTCTGGAACCTGCGCCATCGCGCCGGTCCGATCACGGCCGTGGAGCGTCAGATTGCGCATCTGTGGGGCGGCAGTATGATTGCGTCTTCGATGCTGTTTGCTGTGGAATCGATCATGGGGCTGGAGGTCCTGAAATTTTCGCCGTTGTTGGGAGTGATTGCCGGGATGGTATTTCTGGCGAAGGCGGGAATTTTGTCCGGGCGTTTTTATGTGGAATCCCTGCTGATGTTTGGGACATCGCTGGTGATGGCAGCGATTGCGGCATCGGATCTGCCGGACGTGAGTGTGTCGCTATTTGGAGTGATGTCGGCGGTGACGTTTTTTGTGCCGGGTTTAAAGTATTATCGGCAGCAGCGTCGTGGTCGTCGTTAAGCCTTCCGAATCCCGCAATGCGCCGCTGATTTGTCAGACAAAACTGGTTTCCGGGGAACTCTGAACTGGCAGTGGAGTTTGAGCGTTGCCGGGTGCGTGGTTTCCTGCGAGGAGATTGCTCATGAGCTGGTTCACAGAAAACCCGTGGCCTCTGCTGCTGCTGCTGGTCAGTGCCGCGGTGACTTGCCTGGTGCTGCAGCTGAAAAGCTGCTGGCAGTTCGCGACGGGGCTGTTGCTGGGTGCGGCGGCCGTGTATCTGCTCGAGTCGCAGATCGTAACTGAGGCTGAGCAGCTTGAGCTGCGGCTGGATGGGATTCGGCAGGCCTTTGTGCAGGACGATCTGGCAAAAATCGAAACTTATCTGGCGGCTGAGAACCCGGACCTGCGGAAACTGGCAGAGGACGGTATGAAGCTGGTGCAGGTCTCACCGGGGCTGCATCTGAAAGAGGTGCAGGTGCAACTGGAGCCGGATGGCCAGCGGGCGGTGGTGGCTCTGAGGGCGAACGGCAATGTGATGCTCCGAGATTCGGGTCAGCCCATTCATATAGCGACTCGCTGGACGACAGCGTGGGTCAGCAGCGGAGGCGACTGGAAGTTGCGTGAGGTACAGCGGCTGGACCCGGTAAGCGGGCAGCCGATTGGTGCCTTGTCGGCGGGTCCCTGACTGCCTTGCGGCCGCAGACTGCGAAAGATGGGAAACATGGGAAGATCGCGCCTGCGACGCCACCTGCAGCGATCTCGAAATCCCCGAGTTCACCGAATCTGCGCGAATCCCCCGGTTTTGCTTTCCATTCTCAGGAAACCCGGTAGACTTGGGAGCCTTGGCGGCGCTGGGTCCCGGTGGTCGGCAACTGCAGCAGCGGGTTTGGGTGCACAGCCTCGTTTTCGCCCTTAAAACTCGGGCAAGACAAGTTATTAGAGGTGGGTAATGCTGAAGAAATTGTGGGGGTTTCTCAATCTGGCGGTGACCGCAGCGCTGGTGTGTGGGGTGGCTGATGTGCAGGCTCAGGACCCCGGTCCGCAACCTGAGTATCCTCCCTTCGCCAAGGTACTCGAAGGTTTTGAGAGGGTGGTGACTAAGGCCAACATCAATCCGATGTACACGCTGTACACGCGTGCGAAGGACGGCCAGATGTTCGCCGAGTTGCCTCGCGACTTCCAGATGCGGAAGTATTTTATTGCGACAACGGTAGCCAGCGGTGAAGAGTACGCGGGTCTGCAGGCCGGCGATCTTTACGTTTACTGGCGTCGCTATGACCGTCATCTCGCCCTGATTGCTCCGAATATCGAGTATCGTGCGGCCGGGGATCGGGAAGCTGAATCGTCGGTGAAGCGACTGTTCACAGATCGCGTGCTGATGGAAGTACCGATCATCACGATCGGACCGAACGGCGGTCCGGTGATTGACGTCGATTCGATGCTGCTGAATCCGGACCCGCGATTCAACATCGGGCCGGCTCAGTTCAATCCTTCGCTGACGCTGCGTGGTATCTTTTCGATTCGCACGGCGAAGGCCTTTGAGAACAATGTTGAGATTGCCTTTGAGGTTCCGTCTGCGCAGGACGGTGGCCTGAAGATCCTGCATTTCTCGATCAGCAACATTCCGGACAACACTGGTTACCAACCGCGTCCGGCGGACAGTCGAGTGGGCTTCTTTACGACTTCGTATTCTGACCTTGCGAAGTACGACGACCGTGAGACTCGCATTCGTTTCATCAATCGCTGGCATCTTGAGAAGGCGGACCCGCGACTGCAGGTCAGCCCGCCGAAGAACCCGATTGTGTTCTACATCGAGCACACGACTCCGGTGCGTTATCGTCGCTGGGTGCGTGACGGGATTCTGGGCTGGAATGTAGCTTTCGAAAAGGTCGGAATTACGAACGCGATCGAGGTGTATTATCAGGATGCCGCGTCCGGTGCTCACATGGACAAGGATCCGGAAGATGTGCAGTACAACTTTATCCGCTGGCTGAACAATGACATTGGCACAGCAATTGGTCCCAGTCGAGTGCATCCGCTGACGGGCCAGATTCTGGATGCGGACATCATTCTGACTGACGGCTGGATTCGTCATTACAAGAAGCAGTTCACAGAGAACCTGCCAAAGATTGCTATGGAAGGTTACGGACCGGATGCGCTGGCGTGGCTGGCCGATCATCCGGAGTGGGACCCGCGTGTGCGACTGGCACCGCCTTCGATGCGAGCCAGCGTGCAGCGTCAGATTGCGAAGAACGCCGCCCTGCCTTATGCCGGTCATCCGCTGTTCTCAGCGAATTCGGACGTGCTGGGTGACGAAGAGTATGACGGTCTGAATCGTCCCAGTCAGGTGAACGGCCTGTGCATGGCGGCCGACGGTCTGGCGATGGAAGTCGCGATGGCGCGCATGACCTTTGACATTCTGGGCGGACTGTCCCAAGATCCTCCGGCGGCAACTGCGGGCGAGAAGAAACTGGAGGGTCCGAAGGAACAGATGCTGGACGGCATGCCTGAGTCCTTTGTGGGCCCGCTAATGGCTCACCTCGTGGCTCACGAAGTCGGCCATACTCTGGGCCTGCGTCACAACTTCAAGGCGTCCAGCGTGTACACGCTCGCGCAGATCAACAGCGACGAAGTGAAGGGCAAAAAGCAACTGGCCGGTTCGGTGATGGATTACATCGGTACGAACATGCGGCTGGATTCCGGCACGCTGCAGGGTGATTACTGCATGACGGGTGTTGGCCCGTATGACATGTGGGCCATCGAGTATGGTTACACGTTCGGTGACACTAAGCCTGTGTTGTCGCGGGTGGCTGAACCCGAACTGGTGTTTGCGACTGACGAAGACACCGGTGGTCCGGACCCGCTGGCTCGCCGCTATGACTTCTCAAAGAATCCTCTGGATTTCGCAAACGAGCAGATCCGGCTGGTGAATCATCACCGAGCGAAACTGCTGTCCGACTTTATCAAAGACGGCGACAGCTGGGATCGAATTCGTTATGGCTATGAAATGATTCTGTCCATGCAGACTCGTTCGTTGTCCATGATGTCGATCTGGGTGGGTGGTGCACATGTCAATCGCGACAAGAAGGGTGATCCAAACGGTCGTCGTCCGATTGAAGTGGTGCCTGCTGAAACGCAGCGAGCTGCTCTGAACTTCGTACTGCAAAACTCGTTCCGGGATGAAGCTTTCGGACTGACTCCAGAGCTGACCACGGCGATGGGTCTGGACAAGTGGAGCGACAATCGGGGCTCAATGGGTGAGGAGTCGACCTGGCCGATTCATGATCGGATCATGGGAATTCAGTCATCGATGATGACATCGCTGCTGAACCCGACGACTCTACGCCGTGTTTACGACAACGAATTCCGCGTGCCGACGGACGCCGATTCGCTGACTTTGCCCGAACTGCTGCAGACGGTTACGGCTGCCGTGTGGTCCGAGCTGGATGTAAAGGCTGAAGGCCAGTACACAGCTCGCAAGCCACTGATCAGCAGTCTCCGCCGCAACCTGCAGCGGGAACAACTGGAGCGACTGATCGACCTGACTCTGCCTGGCCGTTCACAGGGCCCGGCCGGCAAGGTAATCTCCTCACTGGCTGCCCAGCAACTGCGAGCGATACTGCAGAAGATCGAAGCGGCCCAGCAGGGTGCAGCCGACAAGCATGATCCGTACACTGCTGCTCATCTGCAACAGGCTCGCGATCGCATCACCAAGGCTCTGGATGCTGACTACATCCTAAACCCTGGCAGCGGTGGCGGCGACGGACGCGAACTGATGCTGTTCGGTCGTGAGACGGAAGCCGGCGAACCCTGATTCAGCAGACCGGTGCGGTAACTGCAGGGCTTTCGATGAGCGATCGTCGAAAGCCCTTTTTTGGCGGTTCTGGCAAGGAGTTGGGGGAATGGCGGGCAAAGCAGTGCTAAGTGTAGGCCAGTGTCGACCGGATTCAGCAGCCATCGGCCATTATCTGCGCAGCAATTTCGGAGCGGAAGTGGTGAATGCGGATACAGCCGAAGATGCACTGCGGCTGCTGGCTGAGCGAGCGTTTCAGCTGGTGCTGCTGAATCGGCTGCTGGATGCGGACGGCAGTGAGGGTATGCAGATATTGCACGAGATCCGGCGGCAGGAAGGCTGGAACGGAATCCCAGTGATGCTGGTTTCGAACTACGCGGAGTGGCAGCAGAAGGCGGTCGCGGCCGGTGCTGTGCCGGGGTTCGGCAAAGCCGAGCTGAACCAACCGGAGACTCGGCAGCGTGTGGCGGAAGCCCTCGGAATCTGAGCAGCATTGAAGGACAGCACCACCGCCTCCCGCGTGGCACGCTGGGCTGTGGGCGGAGCAAATTCGCCACCTGCTCCGTTGGGTATCCGCGCGGCATCACCAGCCGCCCGCACATTCGCCGCTCCCGTGACCTCCAGATGCCCGTCAACCACAACTCGCCCGCCAACCTGCGGCAGCAGTAAGCTCGCCAGCAGCGGATTGGCAAAGGCCGGCACGGTCGATACCACTGTGCGAGTGGCAATACCTCGCCGACCAGCACCGCCGCGTCGGAAGTCGCGGTCTGCAGACGCTGTCCCAGCCGCAGCTCGACGCCCCGCCCCTGCAGAAACCGCTGAGCATACAAACCCAGCGATGCACTCAACTCCCGCTCCAGTATTCGCTGTCCCGAATGCACCAGCAACACGCGTACCTTACGCGACAGATCCCGGTGCAGCCGCGCCGCTGCCGACAGCAGGAATTCATTCATTTCGGCCACCACTTCCACGCCGGAAAACCGCCACCGGCCACGACAAAGGTCAGTCGCTGTTGCCGACGCTCTTCGTCGGACTCAATATCCGCTTCGTGCAGTACACTGATCAGATGATTTCGCAGCCAGACGGCATCAGCCAAAGTCTCAAAGGCCATCGCATGCATGCTGCAGTCCAGTCATGCCGCGAAAATCCCTCACCGTACCGTTTTGCCAGCCAGCACAAGATGATCGTAAGACAGAACCAAAGGCTGAGGCCGAAACCGGGCGCGAGCGTCACCGTGCAAGCCGCCAGATCGACGGATTCCACTTCCCGCACATAAAGGCGACAACGCGGAATCAGCCAGTTGATCGGACTGACAGTGCCCAGCAGGCCCATATTCCCCGAAACCACTTCGGCCAGCATCGGCTGCAACACAAAGCAGTTTTCCCGATTCACCACCGCAATCTCGACTCGCGAATCCCGCCTCTGCAGCCGCTCCAGATGCATCGCCGTATAGACGGCGCGAAATCCGCCGCCCAGACTCACGATTCGCACCCGCTCGCTCACGTTCGTTCTACTGCCACAACCCAACGGGGCGATCTGCAGTTCATCAGCGATCGGCAGAAAACACCTCGTCGTCCGCCCGACCACCAGACTGCACCCACGCCAACAGATCCAGTATCTCGTCCCGCGAATAAGTAATCAGCAGGTTGGCCGGCATCGTCGAAATCATGGACGCCTCCAGCTCTTCAATTTCCCCTCGCGGCAACACCAGCTTCGTTTCCGGTTTCAACGGATTCGGCAGCAATGTTATCGACTCAGCCGACTCTTCCAGCTTCAGCCCCGACACCGCTCGTCCGTCCTGCAGCACCGCCACCCACGTCTGATACTGCTTATTGATCTCGTGAGATGGTTCCAAAATTTGCTGCAGCAGTCGTGCACCGCGGTAGCGTTCCGTAATCTTTGTCAGATCCGGCCCCAGCACTGACCCCACATCTCCCAGCCGATGACATTTGCTGCAGCCCGCAGACACAAATACCGCCTGGCCCTGCCCCGCCGCTCGCCCCTGCAGCGAATCGGCAGCCTGGGCCAGCTCGGAAGTCGACCACATCCGCACGAAACTGCGCACAGGAGCCGCCGCAGATGCAGGCAACGGCGCATCAGCAGGCAGCACATAGAGCGTCGCCTGCATCACACGCCAGTGCCCCGGATAAGTACACACAATTCGATACTCACCCGGTTCCTTTGGAGCCTCGAAGTACATCGTGTACGCATCACCAGGCTGCAGAATCGGAGTAAAGCACAACTCTCGAGAATCCTCGGGAACATAATTCGTGGCAATTGCGCGAGGGTTGCTGGCCAGCTGCATCGACTGCTCGCCAAATTCCTCCACTGCATCCGCTCGCACTACCGCCGCATTGTGTGGCATCCCCGGATCAGAATTGCGGAACGCCAGCGACACGCGAGCTCCCGGCGGAACTCGCAGCACGCGAGGCTCATACTGCAGACCCGGAGCTGCACCGAAAGACAGCTTTAGCGAACTGGAAACCCAGCCGAAATTGGTGCCATACTGTTCCTGCTGCACCAGCCGCGGATCCTGCTCGTACTTTTCCGCAATCGGAAAGTCCGGGGCCGGACGCTTCACTGTTTTCACGTAACCGTCAAAGTCACGAAAATCGTCCCGTTGATTCAAAATCGTGGCAAACACGTCCGGCCTGATTTCGACGCCGGTTTGTGTTCGCAGTCGAGCATGCAGATGAAACTGCATCACTGGGTGCAGCTGCGGAATCTCAAGAAACACGGTCCGCCCGTCCGCCAGCAGCCTCGCTGACTTCACCGGCACATAATCATGTCCCTGACGACCGGGTTCCTTCACGGAATACTCAGGCGATCCGTAACCGGCACTGTACAGATAATTCCACTGCTGACAGAAAAAATTGCCGGCCGTCACACTGGCCGGATCCAGCGGTTCGCTGAACTGCACCTGCACACCGTTGCCCCACGCGGCGAACGACTGCGGCAGCACCAGCCTGTGCTGCGTCAGCCGCAACCGCTGCAGACAGCCATCCTCGGCCGCGTAACTCTGCCAACCCTCGGTGCCAGCAACGTACACACTGCCGTCGCGACCGCTGTAAGCCACTCGACAGATGCCGCTGAGATAATTCCCCGGCAAAGGCACGATTGCCCCCTGACTGCGGCCACCCACCACATCCCGCAGCACGACATACGACTGACACGCTCCGAACGATGTTCCCAAAGCAGCGCCGGACAGCGCCCCCAGCCGAGGATCCTCGGGCAAATACCCGATTTCACCCGTGGAATTGTCTACACCACGCGGCAGGTACAGCAGCGGCAGGTCATAGCCATAACGACCGTGATTCTCACGCGGCCCGTTCAAGCCGTGATAGCTGCCCCGTCTGACTTCAAAAATGGCTGATGCCGGAGTCCAGGTGCCTTCCTGGACCGATGCCAGTACCACCCCACCGTCCGGACTAACGCCGATCCCGTTCGAATTTCGCAGACCACTGCCCAAAGATTCAATTAGTCCCGAACTGTCACGATACGCGACACCAAAATCTCGCGCTGATACCGACCAGTACAGGTCACCCGTCTTCGTCTGCTGCAGCGAAGTGCAGAAGTCGTGTCCGCCGGTGGTCGGATACTCATTCGTGACACATTCATAAAAGTCAGCCTCACCGTCGCCGTTCAGATCGTGCAGACGCGTGATCTGATCAGACCCCAGCACCAGGATCTGATCCTGCTGAATCACCATCCCCAAAGATCGATACAGCCCCGCCGCTATTCGCTGCCATGACAGTTTATTGCTGCCACCAACGTTCTCTGCACCGGAACACAGCCAGACCTCCCCCATTAGCGTCGCGACGGCAATGCGTCCATCACTCAGACAGCCCACACCACCAATTCGCATGGCAGAACGAAACGGGTTATTCGGGTAATGCGGCAGGGTCAGCGTATCAATCGCCAGCGGACCGGATGCATCACCCGGCACTGCAGACGTCTCAGCACGACGATCGACCCACTGTCCGCCCAGTTCTTGTGGCCAGATATTCGTGGCAAGCGACTGCAGCAACTGTTCAGACGCAGCCGACGGAGGAGGAACCGGGCTGGCATCGCGAGCAGCCGCATCACCGTCAAACGACTCAAGTTGCAGCGTCAGTTGCCGCGCCGGATTGTCGCCAAAAACCAGCCGAACACTGCCGTCCGCTACCTGCAGTACCGCCGTGCCTGAGCCGCCAGCCAGAGCCAGTCTTTCAGTCAGTCCGTTCTCGGAAATCCTGACGGCCCCCCGAGTTTCCGGTCCGTTGACCAGCTGTGCAGACGCACCGGCGGTCGCCAGCTGCAGCATGGTGCTGGCCGGCAATCGACCGTCCAGCAGCAGACTGCGAATCAGTCGCCCGTTCTCGTACCAACACTCCTCAAACACCCGCGCCTGATCGATCTGAGACACAAAAACAACACGATCACCAGCACGGTAGTAACCCAGATATCGACGAGCCGTACCGGCCGGCAGCAGCCACTGTGAAGAGACGTGCGGCCACAGACGGCGTCCCTCAATCCGCACACCGTCCATCAGACCAAATCGCACAAAGCCCCAAACCACAAACGAACCGTCCCACGCCTCAGTAAATGTCTGCTGCTCAGGATCAAACAGCACGGATGTCTGCGTCGTCGGGTCCAGCAGCACATTGACTGCTTTAGCGGTCGTCCGGCCAAAATGTCGGGTCAGCTGGCAAACCACATTTCCGGTTTCTGTTTCGTTGAGTGAGCGATCAAAACTGACGTCCTCCGGGTTCTGCCCCCAGTGTCCGAAACCGCCACCGTCCAGCCCCGGAAACTGCGGCAGCAGGTCAGCAGGCGTCTTTAAGCCACTGTCCAGATATGCCTCGGCCTGGCGACTGTAAAAGTCCTGCACACGGTTCTGCGGAAAAGGCCGGGACGGATCAGACAGCGGGTGCAAAGTGGCGGTTGATGGGGCCTGCCCCTCAGCCTTCGAGCCAGAGAGGGCAGCCAGCAGCACGGTCAGCAAAACAGCAGTAATTGAGGGCACACGAGACATCGGCGAATTCCAGCGGAAGCGTTTTGAGCGATGGGAAGAGTGTCACGATAACCGCAGACAGCAATCATGGCAAAGCAAACCGACTCATCAGCGAAGATGCGCGATACAAAGTTGCCAACGGGCGAACCGGGTAACGCAGAGCCCCGGGTACCCGGCGTGGACGCCACCAGTTCACTTCCAGCCGCTGGCCGTCCCCTTCGCGGCCTCGCGTGAGGCCACGCCACCTGCAAAGGACTCCTGCGGCACCCCGGGGACTGCGTCGTCACCGCCCACTACGATCCCCTCTCACCTTGCCGGGGGCAAGTGGTACCATTGCATTTTTTCACAGTACCCAAAACTCGCATCCACAACCTCGCCCCCCCTCTTCGTGCTCGTTCTCGAATACCGCTGACAACGGCATAACGCGACAATGAATTCAAATTCGAGTACGAGTACCAGCACGAACCGCAACCCCACCTCATGGGCGTTCATGAGTGGTGCAAAAACCTGTCGTTACCCCACACCACAGAATGGAGATTCAGGCCCCCCCTGCATTGCCCTTCGCGGCTTCGCGTGAGACCAGCGGTCTGCAGGACTCCCCCCCCCCGCAAGACCATGGCATCCACGCAACAGCAGCAGGGAGGCACCACACAACAGCACTCACACCCGCAGACTCCCGTCTGCGGCTCGCCTGACCGACCACTGACCACTGACCACTGACGG
>Ga0194121_10000500_pt1 | contig 69066 bp, 74 predicted proteins | sample TA2MahCa50mmetaG_FD_148609 | JGI IMG/M metagenome (GOLD analysis project Ga0194121, IMG submission 148609) | Freshwater microbial communities from Lake Tanganyika, Tanzania - TA2015020 Mahale Deep Cast 50m | ecosystem: Environmental > Aquatic > Freshwater > Lake | place: Tanzania: Lake...
AGCAACGCCCCGAAGCGAATTAAAACCAGCAGAGCGGCGGGCTTTTGAGCCTTAGCTCCCGCCGCTCTGCGGTCGAAGTCTAGCGACTCTTTTCTCCGTTTTACCCCGCAAATTCTGCTACAGACCCTTTTGCAAACTGTGCGTCTAACTGCACACCTGCTTGGAATAGCAGGGCGTTTGACTGCACACGCAGGATGTTGTGACATCAAAGCGACCCCAAATGGAAGTTCGAATCTCGGAATCCGAAATCCGAAACAAATCCAAAAACAGGCCTAAGTGGAAAACTCGAAACGAGCTCGCCGCTATTCGTCGCCGCCGCAAAGCAATGACGGCGCCGCGATGCTAGAGACGCTTTTTGCATCGCGAACGCTTGATTCAATTCAATGGCAGTGGGGCAAGCCTAGCTGGCTCAGGCCAATTGTGAACGGCCGTTCACAATTAGCAGGCAACGTCGCAGCAACGCCGCCCTACCGACGCAGTGTTTCATGGGTTCAATGCGCCCATGAACCCGACGTTGCGGCATGTAGTCCCGGCTTTGGCCGGAGCAATTGCAATCCGCAAAAGCTGTGTAGCTGCCAGCAAATGCTGCCGCCTAAAGGCGGGACTACATACTGGGAGGTTCATGGGAAGGGGGGACGTTTACCCTAAGGTTTACCCTGCTGCTTGGAAGCTCTACGTGCGTTTTGCGTTTTTTTTGCGGCTACCTTCCAAATAACTCTCGCTTCCAACCCCAGCCTACGACGGTCATGCGCGCGTCTTCTCAAACACGAGCTCTTTGTCTCGCCCCGAAACGCGAATGTTATCTCCAGGCTTAAACTCTCCATTCAACAACTTCAACGCGAGCGGATCGAGGAGGTGCTCCTGGATGGCGCGCTTCAAAGGCCGCGCCCCAAACTGCGGGTCGTAACCTTCTTCAGCCAGAAGTTTCCGGGCTGATTTGTCCAATTCAAGATGCAGTTGCTGCGCGCTGAGGCGTTTTTCTAGTCGCTGGAGTTGAATATCAACAATCGTGGCAAGTTGCTTCTCATCCAGGCTATGGAAGATGATAATATCATCGACGCGGTTGAGGAACTCAGGCCGGAAATGCCCTTTCAATTCCATCTTCACCCGTTCCTCCATTTCGGCATGGTCTTTGGCGGACAGACCCGTCTCATGGAAGTATTCCTGAATAATGGGCGAGCCGATGTTGCTGGTCATGATGACGACCGCGTTCTTGAAATCAACGGTGCGTCCCTGGCCATCGGTAAGACGCCCGTCGTCGAGAACTTGCAGCAAAATGTTGAAGACATCGTGGTGCGCCTTTTCGATTTCGTCGAAGAGCACGACGCTGTACGGCCGGCGGCGAATCGCTTCACTGAGTTGCCCGCCTTCCTCATACCCAACATAACCAGGTGGCGCGCCGACGAGCCGCGCCACAGCATGCTTCTCCATGTACTCGCTCATGTCGATGCGCACCATCGCATTCTCGTCATCGAATAGAAATTCCGCCAACGCCCTCGCAAGTTCCGTTTTGCCAACCCCGGTCGGCCCCAGGAAAATGAATGAGCCGATCGGACGATTCGGGTCCTGCAACCCGCTCCGCGCCCGGCGGACGGCATTGGCCACCGCTGTGATCGGCTCGCCTTGGCCGACCACGCGCTTTTGCAAGCGTTCTTCCATTTTGACGAGCTTCTCGCGTTCGCCTTCGAGCATGCGCGACACGGGAATGCTGGTCCATGAAGCCACCACCTGGGCAATGTCATCTTCCGTGATTTCTTCGTTGAGCAAACGTTTCCCCGCGGGTTGTTCGTGCAAGGCGGCCTGAGCAGCGGCCAGTTTCTTTTGCAACTCTGGAATGCGGCCGTACTGAATTTGGGCGGCGGTGTTGAGGTCGCCATTGCGTTGGGCCTTTTCCATCTCGAGTTTGGCCTCCTCGATCTGGCTATTCAGGATGCTGACGGCATTGATGGCCGTTTTTTCATTCTGCCACTGCGCTTTGAGCCGGGCTGAATGTTCCTTCAATTCCGCCAGCTCGCGTTCCAATTTCTTAAGGCGCTCCTTGGAAGCTTCGTCCTTCTCTTTCTTGAGGGCGGTCTGCTCGATTTCCAATTGCATGATCCGCCGTTCCAATTGATCGATCTCGACTGGCAGCGAATCCAATTCCATGCGCAGCCGTGATGCCGCCTCATCGACCAAATCCACAGCTTTGTCTGGCAAAAAGCGGTCGGTGATGTAGCGATGCGAGAGCGTCGCCGCGGCGACCAGAGCCGCGTCCTGAATACGAACGCCGTGATGCACTTCGTAGCGCTCCTTCAAACCGCGCAAAATGGCAATGGTCGCTTCGACGCTTGGTTCTTCGACGAAGACAGGCTGGAAACGCCGTTCGAGCGCCGGATCTTTTTCGATATGCTTGCGATATTCATCGAGCGTGGTGGCGCCGATGCAGCGCAATTCACCGCGCGCCAGTTGCGGTTTAAGCATGTTGGCAGCATCGGCTGCGCCTTCAGCCGCGCCCGCTCCCACTAAGGTGTGCAGTTCGTCGATGAAAAGAACGATGCGTCCTTCGCTAGCGGTGATTTCCTTGAGGAACGCCTTGAGACGGTCTTCAAATTCACCGCGATACTTTGCGCCCGCGATCATGGCCCCAAGGTCCATCGCGACCAATTTCTTGTTCTTGAGCGATTCGGGAACATCACCGCTGACAATGCGGCGCGCGAGACCTTCGACAATGGCCGTCTTCCCCACCCCGGGCTCTCCGATCAGCACGGGATTGTTCTTGGTGCGGCGGCTGAGAACTTGCATGACGCGCCGCATCTCGTTGTCGCGGCCAATCACCGGATCAATCTTGCCGGCGCGAGCCAATGCCGTGAGGTCGCGCCCATATTTTTCGAGCGTTTGAAATTTGTCTTCGGGATTGGGATCGGTGACGCGCTGATTGCCGCGCAGTTCGGCCAAAGCTTTGAGCACCTGGTCGCGCCGCACGCCATGGCTTTGAAGAAGCTTCTTTAGAGTGCTGCTGCCCTCATCCAACAAGCCAAGCAGCAGATGCTCGGTGCTGATGTATTCATCCTTGAGTTTCCCGGCCTCTGCTTCGGCGGTGTCGAGCGATTTTTTGAGCGCTTGGCTCATGAAATGGTCGGTTGAGCTGACGCCTTGAACCTTGACGCGCCGGTCAAGTTCGCGCTCGAGCTCCTGAGCCAGCTTCGGAACCGCAACACCTAATTTCTGCAGGAGCGCCGGAACGAGGCTGTCTTCTTGCTGGACGAGCGCGAGCAAGAGATGTTCGCCGTCGATCTCCTGATGGGACCGTTGCTGGGCGATGCCTTGAGCCGCCTGCAACGCCGCTTGCGTCTTGAGAGTGAATTTGTCCGCCTGCATATCTAATCTGTTATGCCAGAATTAGCTTTCGTCAAGGCGCTCTCGATTTTTCGGTCGTTGGGCGGATAATGAGGAGCGCTGCGTTCACGCTGCGCTCCCGGGAGTTTGGACGTTTCCAACCGACTTAATCCCGCACTTGATCTCGCACTTGGTCCAGTTCGGGCATGCCAGCTAATCCACGACGGCGTGGCGGTTGTCCCAGTCGGGCCGAAAGCTGCGCCAACTGCGCCACGCTGGCCAACGCTCGATCATAAACCTTGAGCTTCTCCAATGAGAACATCTTTACTCCCTTCAATTCGGGGCCGCACCCGCCAATGGATTAAAGTGTGAGATCAAGTGCAGGACTAAGTCCAGCCCGCAAAATGTCCAAACCCCCAAACGCCTCCCGCAGACTTCACGGCAATTCACGAATTCTCAACTTGCGATGGCGCACGACCTTTCCGTCGTTGTAATTCTGCAGCCCGATATAACCGCTCGAGCTTCGCTGGCTCGTATCGGTCCACGTATTGATCAGCTTGCCATTCAACCGCACGGAATAGTTGTGGCCATTGCAGACGATTTCGTAATCGTTCCATTCGCCGAGCGGTTTAACCGGAACTTCGACCGGGCCGTGGAAAGGATAAATCGAACCAGTCGCGTCCTTCGCATTCGCGGGTTTCGGATCGCCAATCTCCACTTCGTGCCCTTTACGCACGGCAATCCACGGGTCTTGGACCGGATCGGGAAAACGAACGAACACGCCGGAATCCGCAATCTCCTGTTCCTGCATGAACTCGCCGCGCAGGATGAAGTTTCCGAATTGCTTGTTCTTGTGCCACCAGAGGCCCATGCCGCCGTGCCCAGTGGCTGCTCCGTTCTCCAACGTGAAATGGCCGGGACCACATTGGCTCCACCCGTCGTTGGCGTCCTTGCCAAATAAGGAGACGAAACCTTCCTCGCCAGCCTGCGGCAGAGGAACCTCCTGCAGAAATTCTTTAGGGACCTCGACGATCGGTCGAATCTCGACTTTCCGGTAAAAAATTTCCGCAGCCTCCGATTGCAATTGGATTTTCCCTTTCGTCAGGGCGATCGTCCGATTCCCTTCTTTGTAGCGCGGATTTGTCAACACCAGGTTGGCCTTGCCGTTCAGAATATGAATGCCAGTGCCGCCCCAGAAGATTACTTCGCAAACATTCCAAGCGCCGCCGTAGATTTCGTAATCAATGTTTGGCGTGACACCATCGCCTGTGCTGCTCGTCACTTTCGGGGCGCCTTTCTTATAGACAATGAGGCTTTCTCCGGCGCCTTCCTTTTTGTACGGCACCCATTTCTCCATTTCGGGAGTAACCCGCTCGCCTTCAATATCAATAAATGAGCCGGCCACGCTCCAGAATTGGCCCGTCGCTCTTTCCATGATGTTGCACTCAGCCGATCTCATCCAAGCGCCGCTGCCAGCGCCATGGGGTCCAATGCAACAATAGAGAATCCCGCTGTCTCGCCCGACGTTCGCGCGCGGCGGCCAACGTTTAGTTCCCCATTTGTATTCCACACGGATGTGAAAATTCTCGAACTCCTCTTTGGTTGTGATTGCGCCATAGACTTCGCCCGAAATGCGGATTGCCGGAGTGCCATCCACCTCGACGACCGTAAAAACACGCCGCGGATCTGTGTTCAACCCGATCGGCGTCGAACTTCCGGGCGGCGGTCCCAGATAGGTATCCCAACCCGTCAAATCTCGACCGTTAAAAAGCGATTTCCAAATTGCGTCCGGCGCCTCCGCAGCTTCCAGCGCGCTGCTTGGAAGGATCGAGAGCAATGCCAGAAACGCAGCGGCGATGCAGGAAGATAAATGATTCATAAGTTTCGACCTTATCTCACGCGGCAAAGTTTGGAACGCGAAACTTCGCCTGCGTGAGCGTAGCTAAAAGGAATTGCCTCTCGTTCACTGGCCGCCAATCGCGGGCGCCGAAGGCTTCGACGATGGCCGGCCTTTGTATTTCTCGAAGAGGCGAGTATGCCGGCTCTGCAAGCTGACTTCCCTGCCGCCGATCCAGATTCTGGTGACGCGGGAGCGGATGTCCAAAATATCTCCGTCCGCCGCAAACAGAGTTGCATCCTTACCGGTCTCAATTGAACCGAGGCGGTCAGCCACTTGCAGAATGCGAGCCGGATAAAGTGTTATGCCTTTCAGCGCTTCATCGGCCGGCAAACCAAAGGCCGCAGCCTGCGCGGCCGCGTAAGGAAGATTGCGAACTTGGGTGGCTGGCGTCGCGCCAGCCCCTTGGCTAAAAATGACAGTCACTCCCGCCTTCTGGAGCAGTCCGGGGGTTTTGAAATGAACGTCATAAGGTTCTATATCGCGCGCCGGCAGATCAAACATCGCTTCGTAAATAACTGGCACCTTATGTTCCGCGAGCAAACTCGCAACCATCCAGGCGTCACGACCGCCGGCAAGAATGATCCGATAGTTGCGTCCGACTGCCCAGTTGACGGCGGCTTTAATCTGGCGAACTTCATTGGCGTGAATCACCAACGGTATCTGGCCTTGCAAGAAGGGCAGCATAGCCTCCCAAGCCGGAATCGATATTGATGACTGTCTGTTTTCTTTTTTCGACGCGCGTTGAGCCTTCGCATAGGACTCGGCCTCGGTAAAAAAGTCGTCGATCTCCTTCAACTTGCGCACACGGTCTTTGGCCTGATCGTCCAAAGATTTTGTGTTCGAGCTGCCTCGGGATTGTCCGCGGGCCGTCTGCTCCAGCACCATGCTTGGCCAGAAAAGATGCAAGGCCGCAGGATGTTTGATGGTCATTTGTTCCGTGGTCCATCCATCCAGCGCAATCAATCCTGACTGGCCGCTCACACTAGCGCCCAAAGGAACCGTGAGTGCGTGGGCGATGCCGTTGGCGCGCGCCACTGGTATCAGTTCCGAATCCGGGTTCACCGCGATCCACGCTTGAACATCGGGAGTGTACTCGCCCACTTCGGATGTGTCTTGGGAAGCGCGGACGGCGTTGATTTCCGTGAGGCCCAGCGATGACGTCGCGGCAATCAATCCTGGGTACAAATGCTGGCCTGTGAGGCTGACAACAGTCGCATCGTTCGTCTTGATCGTCTTGCCGACGGCGGCGATTTTGCCGTTCCGGATCAGGACATCACCAGGCGCGATAGTTTCGCCCGAAACGGTATGGACCGTCGCGCCGCGCAATAACAATGATTCGGCGCAAATTTGAGCTGCGTTCGAGAGGGCGAATGCGAGGGCGAACATTAAGGCGTAACCACTCCACCGGTCGGGACGTGTGTTGTTCGTAACGCAGAGTTTCACTCTGCCCCGGAGTTTGGACATTTTCTGCATTCTGGAGAAGTCATAACTGTCTGAGTCTTCTCCCGTAGGGAGAACCTGATAATAGCCCGGCGTTTCAACGCCGTTAGGCGAAGAGCATGAACCGTAAGTCCCGAACGGGACGGCTGAAGTAATCCCACAGATATTTCTCGTCATCTACAATCCGATGTTTCTTCAATAGGAACTTACGCAGGACATGCGCCCATTCAGCCGTCCCTGCGGGACTAATTGCAATCGCAAACCGCAACCCGGCAGTGAACTGCCGGGCTATTGTCAAATCTCCCTCCGGGAGAATAGCCAAGTTCACGTTTGGGATGGATGCGCTTGGTTTATCAAAATGTCCAAACTCCAGCGCAGACTGCAAGTCTGCGTTACGAGCGAAGCGCCCGCGTTGGCACCCAACGATGGTTGTCTCGAGATGCGTCCGTGGACCGGCGTTTGGCGCGTCGCGTTATTCATGATCGCAATGCCTGTTCTCATAATCGTAGCGATACTCGAGGGCGTGTTCGAAAAAGGCAGATTGAGCGCGCGCGTCTGATTTGTCGCTTGGGCCGGCCGCATCCAGGACCTTCTTGGCTTTTGCGAGGAGCGCGTTCCATTCTTTTTCACGGTCGGCGGAACGTTCGGCGTCCAGCGCACGATCGAAATATTTCTTCCCCTCAATCCATGTCTCCAAGCAAACCGTTCCGGAATCGAGCGGCGATTGGGACCAGATGACAAAATCAGCGTCCTTGCCCGCCTCCAGCGAACCGATGCGTTTCTGAATGCGGAGTTGTTTGGCAGGATTCAGTGTGACGAACTTCAACGCTTCCTCTTCGGACGTGTTGCCATATTTGACCGCCTTGGCCGCCTCCAAATACAACCGCCGCGCCAAGTCAGCGTCATCGGAATTAAACGAAACGAGCACGCCGCGGTCGCGCATCAAACTGCCCGCGTACGGAATGGCATCGTAAACCTCGAACTTGTAACCCCACCAATCCGAAAAAGCGGACGCGCCGGCGCCATGCTTGGCAATTTCATCCGCGACTTTGTAACCCTCGAGCACGTGCTGGAGCGTGCCCACCTTCACGCCGAAATCCTCCATCAATCGCAAAAACATCAGAATCTCGTCCTGTCGGTACGAATGACAATGAATCCAGCGCTTGCCTTCCAGAATTTCACCGAGCGCTTCCAATTCCAAATCCCGGCGCGGCCGCCGCCCGCCATTGGCTTTGAACTTGTCCCATTCCTGAAGGTACTGTTTCGCAGCGATAAAACGGTTGGCGAAGAAAGTGCGGACTCCCATTCGGGTTTGAGGAAACCGCGTCGTGTTTCTCTCGCCCGAATTGGATTGCTTAACGTTCTCACCCAAGGCGAACTTGATTCCGCTCGGCGCGCCAGGGATTTTTAAGTCCGCAGGCGCGGCGCCTTCCTTCAGTTTGATCAGGCAATTCTGGCCGCCGATGGGATTCGCCGACCCATGCAACAAATTCGCCGCCGTGACGCCGCCGGCGAGCTGGCGATAGATATTGTCCGTTTCCGAATTGACGACGTCACTAACGCGCACCATCGCGGTTGAAGGCAACGTCGATTCGTTGACTCCGCCTAAAATCATCGCGTGGCTGTGCGCGTCGATGATGCCGGGCGTCACGTGTTTGCCTCGGCCATCGATCACCAGCAGCGAGCCGGCGGGCAATCCCGCTTCCTCGGAAATCGGCGTGTCACTCACTTTGCTGATCTTGCCATCGACGATCAAAAGGCTCCCCTTTTCGATGCGTTGAGCCGGTCCGCAGGTCCAGATGGTGGCGTCGCGAATTAAGATGCCGCGCGGTTCAGCGAGTGGGTTTCTCTTATGCTGTGGCGAGCGAGCCACGCGATTTTTGAGGAGGTCCCGGCGCGTCGTCTCCTTGTTTGCTCTTTCGTCGCTGGCTTTGCTCTCAGTTTCCTTGGTCTTATCATCGGCTTCTTTCGATGGGTTTACAGAAGCCTTGCCGGTGGATGCGACCTGTTTAAGTTTTTCGTGTTCGACTCGATAAATGCGGCCGTCAATCCAGACGGCATCGACTTTGTTTTCCGGGTTGAAATAGTTCGATCCCGCGACCACGGTCAGATTGGCCAGCTTGCCCGGTTCAATTGTTCCCGCCTGTTTGTCAACTCCACAAAGCCGCGCCGGCACAACCGTCAACGCCGCCAGCGCATCTTCCTCGGAAAGTCCGCGATCTAACGCCGAACGCAGGTTCTTGCGAAAGCTTTTGCGATCCGAGAGCCCGTAGGTTGTTAATGCGATCTCGATGTGTTGTTTCCTGAGGACCGCCGGGTTTTCTGCCGCCCAATCCCAAACTCGCAATTGGTCCAGCGTCACGCCATTCCAATCGTCATCTTCGGGCAACTTGGACAATTCCGGAAAGTTAAGCGGGACAACAAATGCTCCGCCGGCCGCCTTGGCCAACTGCGGCCGGCGCCATTCCTGACCGCTGGAAACAAATATGGCATTGAGTCCTAATTCGCGAATCAGATGAGCCGCGCGGTCCACCATGAGCGCACTTCTAGGTTCGACGACCAATGAAGTCCGCTTTTCCAAAACCGGCTTGAGGGCCTGCAAGGAGGGATTGAAAGCGGGCCGGACGCGTCCTTCCGGGCGTTGTTCGTGATCAGCGTGTTCACGCGCATAATGCTCGGCATCGAAAAAAGTCTGCCTCAGCACGGCGAGGATTCCCATCAGTGATGCCGGATAGGCGGCGCGAGCGCCACTGTCTGCTGCGAACACGGCGTGCTGAAAGACATCGGCCTTGATCAGCGCGTCGTTAGGGTTGGCGTCGGAAAACGCGATCAACGCACTCGTTCCACGAAGGATACCTCTTTCAGGCACGACATTGCCGGCGGTGAATCCAACTTGACGCAGCGAGTCGAGAATTTTCGCGTCGGGCGTATACGTGGTTCCAACGCGCCGCTCCGGCGTAATCTGGGCGATCTCGTTGCCCGGCCCCGGCTGGCCCGGATCGCGTTCCGAGCCGGAAACACCAAAGAACCCGGTGGCTCCAGCGGTTAAGTCTCGATCCAATCTTTCCTGAGAAGCTGGGGGAACGGATGCGCATGTCAGATAGGCATCGATAAAGCCTGCATAAACCGTAAAGCCTTTGAGGTCCCAAACGCGGGCCTCATCCGGCGGTTTCACTTCTTTGCCGACCGCCTCGATCAACCCATCGCGAATGACGATGGTCGCAGCATCGACCACGAGACCGGGACGCACATGGACTTTTCCGCCCACCAAGGCGTGAACGCCGGGCGGGATCGGCCGATGACCCGGTGGAAGCAGATCGGCCCCACGACCATTAAGAACCAATACCAAGAAGGCGACGACTCCTTTAAGAACGAACGTTGCTTTGGCCAGCATGGAGGCGAAATTTATCGCGATTTCCGTTGGCCGATCAACAAAATTGAAGGCTCGTCTCGCTTGTCTCCGTATTGGCGGCGCGTCGGAATGGCTGTTCTGGCGATTGGTGCTGCGGTTACCGTTTCTTTGGTTCTCCTTCAAACGACCAGCAGCGAACAAGGACGGATGCTCTTCACGGCGCTGTCGATCCTGGCTTTCGCCTACTCTCTCCTGGCGGGTGTTCGCAGCACATCGGACTGTATCAGCGCCGAGAAGCGTGAAGGCACGCTGGGCCTTTTGTTCCTGACGGATCTCAAGGGTTACGATGTCATTCTCGGAAAATTGGTCTCGTCGTCGGTAGCCGCGTTTTACGGCTTGCTGGCGATGTTTCCAATTTTATGTGTGGCCGTCATGCTCGGTGGGGTCGCCGGGAGTGAACTGGCCCGTGTTGCGCTGGTTCTGGTCAACACTCTTTTCGTTTCGCTGGCGGCAGGCGTATTTGTTTCGACGGTCAGCCGAGCCGAACGCAAAGCTTTGACTGCGACTTTGGGACTGATCCTTCTGATCACCTTTGGGCCTTACCCTGTCGCCTTTTATTATGCCTATGGCTTTGGAGGAATTGGAACTTCACTGGAGACGGCTTTTCTGATGCCGAGCCCGTACTACGCATTCGAACTCGCCCGCACCGGCGTTGTGAGCAAGCTGATGGTTCGAGAGTTTTACCACGCCCTGCTAACCGCGCACGTGATCGGCTGGGGTCTGCTAGGGCTGGCTGCTGTCATTCTTCCACGAACCTTCCGAGATCGGCCTCGCAGCGTTCGACGGCTGCGTTGGCGCGAGCGATGGCAACAATGGAGTTACGGCGCACGCGCGGTCCGCAAAGCGTTTCGAAAGCGATTGCTCGATCGGAATCCTTTTCTTTGGCTGGCCGGACGCGATCGGCTCAAGGTCAACTATGTCTGGCTGTTTCTCGGCCTGCTCGGTTGTCTCTGGTATCTCGTTTACACAACAGAACCTGAAGCCCTCCTGGAGTGGTCGTCTTCGGCGGGCTGGCTGTTTTTCCTAAGCGCTTTTTTGAAGGTTTGGTATGCGTCTGAAGCTTGCGCGCGATTGGTTGAAGACCGCCGCTGCGGCGCTCGCGAATTGATCCTAACCTCTCCCCTCAGCGTCAAGGCGCTCGCGAACAGCCAAGCCCTGGCTCTGCGGCGGCAATTCGCCAAGCCCGTGGCTGTCATCCTGACGGTCGGCGTCGCGCTGATGTGGGCGGGCCTGAATGCGAGAGTGTTCAATGCGAATAGGGCAGAGGTGATTCTTACGTTCGCCGCTGGAATGGTCCTCTTGATCGCAGACTTAATCACTCTGAAATGGCTCGGCATGTGGCAGTCGCTGATTTGCAATTCGGCCGGCCGGGCGCTGATCGTAACAGTGGCGCGCTTGCTCGCCTTGCCTTGGATTATTTTCAGCGCAGGCTTCTTCTCGGTCGAATTCATGTTTGCCATCGGCTTATGGCCGCGCACACTGCGTGGCAAAGCTGGTTTGGGTCAACCTATGGTTTGCCTGGCATCGATTCTCATCCGCCCGCCGGCTTCAAGTTCGCCTCGATGCTTTGCGAGCCGCGCAGCAACCGGTCACGCTCGCAGAACTCGACCGCTGGCAACCAGCGGCGCCCGATGACGAGAACGCGGCCTTGAAGATATTGGAAGCCGCGGCCTCAATCGCCGTCCCGCCGGCATTATTGGGGCAACTAATGTCGTTGGCCGGGAATGTCGCTTTAAATGTCGATTCAAAACAGAAGATCGACCGGCTGTTGTCCAATAACGTCGTTGCCTTACGGGCCGTTCATCAGGCAGCCAGCTGGCCGCGAAGCCGCTTTCCCATCGATTCAAACATCGGCGCAGCTTACCGGCCTCTGCACCATCATTCCATTTATCAGCTCGCCTTGCTCACCCGAGCGGAAGCTCTGCTGCGCGCGAATGCAGGGGACGTAGCGAGCGCTGTAGAATCAATCGCAGCCTCATTTGGACTGGCTCGCACATTGGCAGCAGATCTCAACACAAGCGCCGCGTGGATCAGATCGATGTGCCTCCAGTTGATCGGTTCAAGTCTTGAAGAATTGTTGGGGCAACATCAGGTGTCCAAAACAGATCTGAAGAGACTGCTCAGGCTCTTGTCTGATGTGGAGAATGAATCGAAATTTGACCGCGTCTTAGCAGGCCAACGAGCCGTCGATTTGACCGCTTATTATCTCCCACAGGAACTGTTCTATCAGGTGACACGTCCGGACTTAGGCCGCGAACAGTCTATTCTCTTCAGCATGATATTTAGAGCGCTTCGCATGACCGGGATTCGGGATTTGGATTCTCTTTCTTATGTAAACGGCGCGGACGAATGGATGGCCATGTCCCGGCTCAATTATCCGGAGCGATTGACCAAAGCGAAGGAATTGGACCAACGTTTCGAAACTTATCTCTCGCGCCGCCCTCATTTTATGCTTTCACGCAAGCTCCGTTCGATTGCCGAGAGCGAAGCGGGTTTTGCGGAAAAAGCCGCTTATCTAAGGGCAGCTCAGGCCGCATTAGCCATCGAAGGCCACCGTTTGGAGAAAGGCCAATTGCCCGTATCGCTCGACGACTTAGCGCCACGATTCATCGCTGTCGTCCCAACCGATCCCTTCGATGGCCGCCCGCTGCGATACAAGCGCCTGGAAAAGGGTTACACTATATACAGCATTGGTCGCGACAGCGCCGATAACGGTGGCAAGGAAACCAAGCGGCGCACCCGCGTGATGAACCACCAAGACATCACGTTTACTGTCGCACGCTGATTCATTCACTTCTGCCCCGTGATCTCAGCCAGGAGCCGGAAGAAGCCGCGCTTGCGTTCGGAACTGATTCCCCAGTTGACTGGCACACTTTGGTACCCTTCGTCGAAACCCTCTCCTCGCATGCGGAAATCGAAATACCCCCACGACGCGTATTCGCCGACCGAAGCGATGAAATTGTTCGTCGGCTGGTCGAAATTGAAATGATCGTCCTCGTTAAACAGAATCGGCTTGGGCGCGTAGCCGGGAACGGCGCGCGTTTGCCGAACCATTTCCGCGATGCGCTTGGGGTCGCCGACGCCGTTGCCGTGAAGCAGGAGGAAATCCGAAGCGCGGACGACGTTCTCGCGCGGCACGGTATTGCCGCCATATGAGGTGCTGACATAGAGCCGCCGTCTGTCGCGTGTGGTCTGCTTGACGCGCTCAATTAACTCATGCACGCGCGCAGGTTTGAGGATGTCATGATCGTAACGGACGTTGGACTCGTTATTAATCTCGAGGAGCACGTTGCGCCAGCCGCCCTCGAGAACCCATTTCGTCGCTTGATCAACAGCACGAATAACTGCTTCCTCGTTGGCGAAGCGTTGGTCTTGCCCGAAGTAAAAATAGCCAAGGATGGGAACCATCCCGAGTTCGTCAGCGAAATCGAGAATTCGGCGCATGCGCTCGAGGTAATCGGCGCGCAAGGATCCGTCCGCTTCGAACGCGGAATTGTGCCAAGGTTGCTGGGCTGAGTAGCCTTCGGGCGAACCGCCTTGGAAATTGATCGTGAACGACAGAAGGCCGTGCCGTTTCCAGACAGGCATCGCGGCGAGGAATTCACGCGTGTTCCGTTCCGCATCCCAACGCCCGGTGTCGGGATAAGCCCATTTGCGGATCGTCTCTGGATTACGATCGTCGAACGTTGCCTGCACGAGACGCGCGTTCATAAGCAGCCCTTCAATCTTGTGGCCATTCCACGCGCCGCCCGCGTAGGTCGGCTGGCCGTTGATGAGGAAGCGTTCGCCGTCAATGGTCACGGTCGTCTTGCGTGGAGCATTTTCCGCCGCGGACAGCAAGGTAATCGGACGACCAACCACGAGCAGAACGGCGATAAAACGGAACAGCGTGATCGAGGTGGCTTTCATGGCTTTTCAGCATCCTATGTGACGGCGATTGAAACATCCAAACCTTTTCCGCTTTGGCCAAGTTAAAAACCAAAGCTTTCCGTCGTCATTGAATTAGAGAGAGCAATAACCCATGATCCTCGTAGCGCAGACTTTCCAGTCTGCGGGCTGCGGGACATTCCTGTCCCGCAGCGAACAGCATGAAACCTCAAGACGGGTGACTGGAAAGTCACCCGAACCCGCAGACTGGAAAGTCTGCGCTACCGTTAAGAAACTCCGTAAGGTTGGCGGGCATTTGCCTTTGTAGAAGGTGATGGCAACAACTGAAGCGATGATGGCTCAAACGCGAATCTGCCCGAACTGCGGCGCCGCTATTCCCGAAGATTTCCCGCACGGCTTCTGCCCCGGATGCCTGCTGGCAGCCGGCGTCGATGCCAGGACTGTTGTCTCCGATGGCAGAGAGCCGCGAGCGGCAATATTCTGACTCGCCGAACATTTCTGGAGCGCAGCTTGGAAGTCGCCCTCGGCGCCGCTGCCGGCGCCTTCTTTGGCATTCCTTCATTCATCCAACGCGCGAGGCGCCCCATCTGAAGTGCGCGCCAAGATCACCTCTGGCTGGATAATTCCTTCGCTGAAGTGCGAGGGTTGGATCGATGGCTTGGCTTGCGAGCCGACCGTCGCAACGATTCCGGCGTCTTCGGCGCCGACAATTCAGACCGAGTCACTCGCAGCCCCACAAATAACTGACCAAACAGAACCGGGGTCAACTGACAAATCGAGCACTGTGGTGACTTGCTCGGTTTGCCAAGTTCCGATCAGCGCCGCTTACTATCGCGTCAACGGCAGTAAACACTTGCTCGAATTGTGCAGACCAGATTCGACAAGCCTGGATCGGAAGTTCTCGAATCGCGCGCGTGGCGCGGGCGCTCGGTTTCGGTCTGTTGGCCGCTATCTTGGGCGCGAACATTTGGTGTGCGATTACGGGCGTGACTGGATACCAGTTTGGTCTCGTCGCAATTCTAATTGGCCGGCTGGTCGGTTGGGCCGTCAGGCGCGGAAGCCAGGGGCGAGGCGGCAGGTTCTATCAGGTGACGGCGGTTGTTCTTACGTACGGCGCCATCGTCTCGACGTATATTCCGCTTATGCTGCAAAGCGCCGGAACGCAGGCAAGGGCACGCGAAATTGGCGCCACGCCCACGAACGCACCCAACGGCTATTCTCTTACGGATCGTGGCTCGCCCAAAGGCATTTCTCCGTCGCCTGCCCTCGACAGCCACCCGAGGACGCCATCTCTTTGGAAACTCCTTAAAGCTATGGCCATCCTTTTTGCTTTTGCCTGTGCCATTCCGTTTATGGGTGGATTCCAGAATATCATCCGACTGACGATCATTGCATTTGCCCTCCTCCAAGCCTGGCGAATGAACAAAGGCGTTGAACTCGATGTCGAGGGGCTGTTTGGAGCAGCAGCGCCAGCGAAATCGTCTGGCTGAAAGAATAAATCAGCATTTCGCAATTAGAATTTTGGAGTTGTTTCGAATTTCGGGTTTTGATTTGCAACGCCAAACTTCACTCACGATAAAAGGTTGTTTCAGCGACGCACTTAGGGCAGCTTGCATCACTATCGAACCCGAACGTAAAACAATTGTCTTAGGCGTCACCGGCTCAATCGCCGCCTACAAAGCAGCCGATTTGGCCAGCCTGCTCGCCAAATCAAACTACGGCGTGCACGTCGTGATGACAGCCGACGCGCTGCGGTTCATTACTCCGCTCCCTTTCAAAACGCTCTCGCGTCATCCCGTCATAACCGACCTTTACGACGAAGAGGAAGGTTGGAAACCAACCCACGTCCGCTTGGCGGATGAGGCGGACTTGTTGCTGGTCGCGCCCGCCACGGCAAATAATTTAGCCAAGCTGGCCCACGGTTTGGCGGATGATGCTTTGACGTGCATCGCGTTGGCGCTCAATCCGAAAGCCCAGGTGCTCGTCGCTCCTGCCATGAATGGCAAGATGTGGAGTCATCCCGCCACGCAGAGGAATGTCGCTCTTCTAAAGGAACGCGGGGTTGAGTTTATTGGTCCCGAGAAAGGGATGCTTTCTTGCGGTTACGAAGGCTTGGGCCGTCTTTGGGCAGTGGACAAGATCGCCGCCAGGGCATTGGAAATGCTATCTGGTTAACGAGTTTGATCGTTGTGCGCAGGTTATCGCTCCAAGAGCTTCCGCGTTTATTGATGGTCCAAGCCCCCGACTTGGTCCATCAAACTTCCCGTATTCGGCATATGGAACGGGACCTTGGGCTGCCGGTCAAGGCGGCGACCCTGGGAATGCTGTTTTACTATTTGTTCTTCTCGAATTGGCTTCACGAGACGAATGGCGTAATCGACGCAACAGGTGATGCGCCACCGCGCGAAGGCGAATGGGACATCATCCGCCGGTTTTACCTTGTTTATCTCGTGGCGAACACAGGGGCGGCCGCCATGTTCCTGGGCATGCGCCAATTGCCCGTGCGCTGGATTCAGCGCGTGGTTTTTCACATTGGCTGGATTGACGCGCTGTTTCTCGGTGCGTTGACGGTGGTGACCGGTGGGTTTGACAGTGTGTTGTACTGGGCTTTTCCCGGATTGATTATTCGCAATGCGGTCAGCAATTCAGTAGCGTCACGGCAGATCGCGCTCAATCTGATTGTAACCCTCTGTTACCTTCTGGCCGGAGTGGTCGATCGCAGCGCCAATCAATGGCAGTACCAATTGATGGACCTGACCTTGCTGGCGGCGATCGATCAGGGACCGCAAGACATGGTGACCGAACCATCGCTGCGTTTGTGCATGTTAATTCTGATGACGGTTTGCTGTTACGGGGTTCAGGTGCTGTTCGATAAACAGCGAGTGGCTGAATCCGAAGCCCGGGAGTACATGCTGCGCCAGGAACAATTGCAAGCCACGGGCCGGCTGGCTGCCGAGATCGCACACCAATTGAAGAACCCGCTAGGGATTATCAACAATGCCGCCTTTACTCTCCAGCGGACCGTCAAAGAAGGGAAGACGATCACTCAACAAATCCGCATCATCCGCGAAGAGGTCGATCGGTCCGACCGCATCATTACCGAATTAATGGGATATGCGCGGCTTTCCGACGGCAAAGTCGAGCGGCTGGATGTGGCGGAAGAATTGGACCGGGCCATTGATATGGTTTTCCCTGCCGGAGCGAAGTACGATGTGAAAATCCATCGCGAATACGCCGCGGCCTTGCCGCCTCTGTTGATGCAGCGCAGCCACCTTTCGGAGGTGTTCGTGAATATTCTGCAAAACGCTCGTGAGGCCATGGATGGCAAGGGCAACGTTCAGGTCACGACTCAATTTGGCGACGGTTACATGGTCATTGTTACCATCGCCGACGATGGGCCCGGCATTCCCGCGGAGAAGCTTTCGAAGATATTTGAGCCTTACTTTACAACCAAAGAAAAAGGCACCGGATTAGGACTGGCTATTGTCAAGCACAACACGGAGATTTATGGTGGTACCGTTGCAGCCCAATCCGAACTTGGAAAGGGAACGCTGTTCACTATAAACTTGCCCGCTAAAACCATAATGAAACTTCGCCGATGATGGGAACCATGCCGCCATTGCTCGTCGTTGATGACGAAAAGAACATGCGCCTCTCTCTGGAAGCCGTGATGGAGGAGGAGGGATATCAATTCCGCGCCGCTGACTCGGCGGAAGCCGCTTTGCGCCTTCTGGAACAGGAACAATTCTTTATGGTCATCACGGATGCTCGCCTGGGAGGGATGAGCGGCTACGAATTCCTCGGACATCTCCGCAACCGCTGGCCTAACCTGCCCGTGCTAATGATTACCGCCTATGCCACACCGAAATTGGCGGTCGAAGCCATCAAGGCGGGCGCCATCGATTATCTTGCCAAGCCTTTCGCTCCGGAGGAGCTCCTGCACGCGGTCGCGCGTTGCGCCGAACGGCATCGGCTGCTCATGGAAAACGCGGCCTTGCGAGCTCGCGCCGGCGAACCTTACCGCCTGGATCAGATCATCGGAGAATCGCCGAAAATCCGCGATCTCCGCCAGCTCATTCAGACTGTCGCTCCGACCAACGCGACGGTTTTGATTCTCGGCGAGAGTGGCACCGGCAAAGAATTGATTGCCGGCGCATTGCATAGTTTAAGCCGCCGCCGCGAGGGAAACTATGTCCGGATTAATTGCGCCGCGATCCCAGAGATGCTGCTCGAAAGTGAATTGTTCGGGCATGAAAAGGGCGCGTTTACAGGGGCGCTCAAGCAGAAACATGGACGGGTCGAGGAAGCGGACAGCGGGACAATCTTCCTCGATGAGATCGGTGACATGAGCCGGCCTTTGCAGGCGAAGTTGCTTCGCTTTCTGGAAGACGGAACATTCACGCGCGTGGGCGGGAACCAGGAATTGCGCGTCGATGTCCGCCTGATTGCTGCGACGAATCGCGACATCATCGAGGCGATCCGGGACAATCATTTTCGCGAGGATCTGTTTCACCGGCTGAACGTCGTTCAGTTTCAACCGCCCCCGTTGCGGGAACGCGACCAGGACATCATCTTGCTCGCCGAGCATTTTCTCAGGCACTTCAACCTCGCGATGAACAAGCATATCAAGTCGCTTTCCAAAACCGCGCAGGCCCTGCTCCTATCGCATCACTGGCCGGGCAACGTGCGCGAACTCCGCAATGTCATCGAGCGCGCGGTGATCCTGGAAGTAACCGAGGAAATTCAAGCGGCCAATTTGCCAGACTTTCGTTTGGAGGCGCGCCTGCGCAAAGGAGACGCCACAACGTCGGCGAGCGTGGTCTCGCTAGATGAATCGATGGCGAACTTCGAGCGCGAGTTGATCACGAATATTCTCGAACAGAATCATTTCAGCCTGACGAAAACCGCGGAGCAGTTGAAGATCAGCCGCCATGCGCTCCGCTATCGCATGCAACGCTTGAATATCAGCGCCGATACCGCTATTGATGAGGACGCTGTGGGCGCAAACGGAAAGGACGCTTCCCGATGACCGGTCAGGTTCAGGAATTGTTGATGCTGGGCCAAATTGGAATACAGGTCCAGGGCCAGCCCATTAGCAAGGTTCCCGGCCTCCTCATGTCCGACATTCTCTTGATTGTCGTTGCCGCGCTCACGGTTCTTCTCGTCCTAGTCCTTTGGGCGAAATACATGCGGAACTACAAACCGAAAAAGCGGCGTGGCGGCGGCCAGAAGGTTTACCGCGACAGCGCTTCCACGGACCAAGAAGAAGAGCCAGCGGAGGAGCCGGTCGATGTGCGGCGTCGCTATAAATACCGGTATAAACGCCGCAGTCACCGCAGCCGAAATCCCACGCTGGCCGAAACCGGCGGCCTGTCGCCGGCGCGGACGGAAGAATCGACCGAGCCCTCCTGAGGGACAATGCAACTCAGCGAGTCGATTACCCGCAAGAGTGCTTCCAATTTGGCGCTGGCTTTTATCCTCCTTCCCAAGCCGAAGCGCGAAGGAATGGCCGCCCTCTATGCTTTCTGCCGTGCGGTGGATGATATTGCGGATGAAGAATCGCGGCCGGTCGATGAACGTCGCGCCTGCCTCGCGGCTTGGCGTGCTGATATTCAAACAGCTTGCTCAGGACAGGTTCCGCAATTGGGAGTTGTGCGCGAACTGCAGCCATTCATCGCCCGCCACAAGTTGCCTTATTCTTTGTTCCAGGAGCTGCTTCGCGGCGTGGAGATGGATTTGGACATCAAACGGTATCGAACGCACGAAGAACTCGAACAGTACTGTTATCGCGTCGCTTCGGTCGTGGGCCTGCTCAGTATTGAAATCTTCGGTTTTCGCGATCCCAAATGCCATGATTACGCGGTTCATCTCGGCAAAGCGCTGCAATTGACGAACATTCTGCGCGACGTGCGCAGTGATGCCGAACGCGACCGGATCTATTTGCCGCTCTCCGAACTCGAGCGTTTTCAGGTAAAGCCCGCAGAAATCCTGCGAGGGCAGTACTCAGAGCGGTTTTATCACCTCGCCGAAAATGTTGCCCAACGCGCGCACTGCTTTTATCTGCAAGCCCGCGAAGCCCTCCCTGCGATCGACCGCCGCTCGATGGCGCCAGCTGAGTTGATGGGCTCGGTTTATTGGCGCTTGTTGGAAAAACTCGAACGCCGGCGTTTCAATGTTTTTGATTCGGGGCCAACACGCTTGAGCAAAGGCCAGAAACTGTTTCTCATTTTCAGAACTTGGTATCGGGTCTGGACTGGCGCTTTGGTCCCGAATTATGGGGTCCGTTGACAGGCGCTTGATCGTCAACGCGGATGATTTCGGTCGATCCCACGCCATCAACCGCGCTGTCATTCGCGCTCATGGCGAAGGAATCCTCACAACGGCCAGCTTGATGGTAAACGGCAGCGCCGCCGCGGAAGCGGTCGAATTGGCGCGGCAGAACCCACGTCTGGGTGTTGGGTTGCATCTCACCTTGGTCTGCGGCCGTTCCGCATTGCCGCGCAACGAAATTCCCGATCTGGTCGATAGCTCCGGCCATTTCCGAGAAACTCCTGTCAAGACCGGAGCCGCTTACTTCTTCCAACGGCGTTTGCGCCCTCAATTGCAGCGCGAATTAGAAGCGCAGTTTCAAAGATTCCACGAGACTGGTTTGGTCCTGGATCACGTGAACGGCCATTTGAATTTACATTTGCATCCGACCGTTTTTGCTCTCTTGATGCAGAACGCGAAACTGTGGCGGCTAAGCGCGGTTCGGCTCACACGCGACCCGCTTTGGTTGAACGCCCGGATTGCTCGCGGCCGCTGGATCTATCGAATCAGTCACTGGTTGGTCTTTCTCATTCTAAGCTGGAGGGCCGCGTCAAGTTTACGGAAGAAAAACATTCGATACACGCGCGCTGTATTCGGCCTCTTGCAGAATGGTCAGGTCGATGAAGAATATCTTTTGAAGCTCTTGCCACGCCTCCCGGCCGGAGTTTCCGAGCTTTACTCGCATCCCTCGCTCGATGAGTTTAGAACCGAACTCGACGCATTGATCAGCCCGCGCGTTCGCAGCCTCGTGCAGGCGCGCAGTGTTCGATTGATCCGGCACCAGGACCTCTAGAGCGTTTGTGTCGCGTTGAAAAGCGCGTTCGCAATGGCTGGCGCAATCCCAATAATCGGCGTTTCTCCGGCGCCTTCCGATGGCAGGTCTGGCCGGTTGACCAGCACCGTCTCAATCTCCGGAACGTCTCGAAACCGCGAAACATGATATTGCGAAAAGCGCGGATTCAGAACCTTGCCATCTTTGAAACGCATCTCTTCGCGGAGAGCGCCGCCGAGCCCCGGAATAATGCATCCTTCGACTTGCGCTTTAAGGTTCACTGGATTCTGGATTGCGCCGCACTCGTAGGCTTCGCAAACATTCAACACTTTGAAAGTCTTGGCGCGCTCATCGATTTCAAGTTTCACGCAGCAAGCTGCATAAGAAGCCTTCTCGATTCCGCAGGCCAACTCAACGCCAATCTTTTACGCTGAAGCATTCTTCTTCCACCGGCTTTTCCATCCGAACCGCTCGGCTGCAGTCACAAGGACAGCTCGTAAACGTTCGTTCGTCAAATGGCGCAGCCGAAATTCGAGTGGATCAAGGCCGGCCGCGGCGGCCAGCTCATCCATCATCGATTCGCGGGCGAAGGCATTGGCCGTCGAGGCCAACGCCCGATACGAGCCGACACGCAACGGCGATTGGCATGATTTGAATTCGGTGGCTGTGTTGGGAATTTGGTATGGCGTGGCGATCGCGGACGCCCCAGACAAGAAATTGACATGTTCCCAGGTGACCAACGCGCCGTTTGAATCCAGTCCGCCGGCGACGTCGATGACCCCGGCGGGGCGACAGTAAGCCCAAGTGAATTCCTCTTCGCGCGTCCAACGCACCGCAACTGGCTTCTTCGCCGCCAAAGCCGCCGCCCGTGTCTGGAATAATCACCCGAACGCGTTCCGAAGGAACCCGCAATGATCGCGCCAACTCTTCCCGCACGCGCGCGGGTTGCTGGCTCCCGGTCCACACGGTCAGATTCCCATCGGTCCATTCAGCGACGGCTGCCCGCGGCTCCATTGGCGCGTGCTGGATGTAAGCAATGTGGCAACTCTCGCGCAAAACTTTGCTCGCGTTCTTGAATGCGTTGTCGGGCGAACCTTTGATGTCGCGGCGCGGGCGTTGCGACAAAGAATGGGCGCGAAGATAAGCGTAAAGTTCATCGCTCGAAGGATTCTCGGCGGTCGTCCACTTGGCCGTCTTTCCAGCTTCGTCGCGCGCTTGTTCCGCGGCCAAAGAACTTGGCGCGGCGAATCCGACGAAGTCCCCGTCGCGCAGAGCGGTCACATCGGCTTTGGCGTTTGCAGAAGCAAGGTCAATCTCAGTCAACCTGGCGCCGTACGACGGAGGCCGCAGCACTTTGCCGTAAAGCATTCCGGGACGAATGATATCCGAGGGATACTGATGAGCCCCGGTGACAATGGCTGAAGCATCCACTCGCGGCAGCGAGGCGCCAAGCACTCGCCATTGGGATACTTTAGTGACATTGACGTCCGGCGCAATTTGGCGCTTGAGCACAGCCGCGTGTTTCTCGCTCGCGAGATCGGCATAGCTAAACTGCCGCCCCGAACCGAGTCCTTCTACCTTGGCGTCCTGAACGGTCAAATCTTTGGCATCGACCTGGAACGCGCTGGCCGCGGTGTCGATCAGAAGCTGGCGAGCCGCCGCGCAGGCCTTGCGAATAGCAGGCACCGTGGCCGGTGTCGTCCGGCTTCCGGCGGTGCCGCCGTCGTTCGGCCCTTGCGCTGTGTCAGCCATGATCAGCCGAATCCGGTTCACAGGCGCGCGGAGTTCTTCGGCGGCCGCTTGCGTGAGTTGTGTCCGCGAGCCTTGGCCGACTTCGACTTTGCTCGTGAAAAGAGTGATTTGGCCATCGGCTCCGATGTGCAGCCGTTCGGCAAGATTGGCTGATTGGTTGCCGCCGGCTCCGGACCTTTGCGCAAGGACCGGCCGCGCCGCCACAGAGATTAGAAGGCCCGCGCCAACCACCTGGACGAAGTTGCGCCGACTGATCTCGAAATGATACGACGGACCCTCGTCCAGTTCGTAGCGTTCCGGTTCAGTAAACTCCGCTCTTGTCTTAAGCGAGCTCATTGTGCCTCCTTGATGGATCGCGCCGCGCGCTCGACCGCTTTCAACAGATTGCCATAACCGCAGCACCGGCAAATGTTCCCGTTCAATGCCTCGACGATTTGATCGCGAGTTGGCGTGGAATTACGCCGCAGAAATGCGACCGTCGTCATGATCATGCCGGGCACGCAATAGCCGCATTGCATCCCTTCTTCCTTGATGAACGCTTGTTGGATTGGATGCAAGGCGCCGTTTGGCGACAGGCCCTCGATGGTTTCCACTCTTTGCCGGTCGGCGTCGCGGCACTTCCACATAATTCAACCGGTGTAACAAACCCTCTCGGTTGTCGCTCGTCCATTTCTGATAGTTCGTCGAGAACGTGCGGTCGCCACCTGATGGTGCGACAACAAAAATCGTGAGAGCGCGGTTTACAGTGTCGAATAGTTTAGCATGACGCCAAGCGTAATTTGCAAACCAAGCGCTCCGTTCATCTTCGAGAAGTTGCTGAACAATTCGCATTCTCTGGGTTGATGGCAGTGAGGGCGGCACAATCATGCTCATACACGCAGACCTGAACGGACGCGTTTCGCACCCCGCCCGCGGTCAAACGAGCGTTTGGCGCAGCGCAGCGATTTTCACTTCTGCCATATCGCAGATTTTCAATAACTTCAATCTGCAGCGCTCCTGCACACTCATGCGCGCTGGGCAAGTGCGAACAAGCTGCCGACTGCAAGTCGGCGATACAGCGCGATACAGCAGAGTGAAACTCAGCGTGACGAGGAAACCGAACATGGCGCTTGTCGGCGCGAAGGGAGTTGCAGTAGTTTCGGTCCATGAAGTCCTCGAACCGAAAGCTCGTCCCGCTCACGTTCAGTCTAATTGCCACTTGCTTCGCCACGATGAACACCGCGACCGCACAGCCAAAGGAAACAATTTATGATGAAGCCAAAGTGCCGCAGTACACTTTGCCCGACCCCTTGGCAATGGCGGACGGCGCCAAAGTGGCCGACGCCCAGGCGTGGCGCGAGAAGCGGCGGCCGGAAGTTCTCAGGCTATTTCGTGAACATGTCTATGGGCACAATCCTCAGAATTCTCCAGCGATCACTTGGGAAGTGACATCGACCGACAAACAAGCACTAGGTGGAAAAGCGACGAGAAGAGAGGTTTCGGTCTTTTTGCTGGGCAAAAAAGACGGGCCGAAGATGGATATTCTGATTTATCTTCCGAATAACGCGACCAAACCTGTTCCAGCCTTCCTCGGAATGAATTTTGACGGCAACCACTCCATTCATGCCGACCCTGGAATTACCCTCTCGAAGCAATGGATGCGAACGAACAACGACAAAGGAATTGTCAACAATCGAGCCACCGAGGCGTCGCGCGGCAAAAGCACAGGCCGTTGGGCGATGGACAAGATACTTGACCGTGGTTATGCGCTGGCAACGGTTTATTACGGCGATCTCGAACCCGATTTTGCAGAAGGACACAAGATGGCGGGAAGTATTCGTTCGGCATCGGGTTCGGCGACGACGCCTGGCGCGGAGTGGGGGGCAATCGGCGCGTGGGCTTGGGGACTCAGCCGCGCGCTCGATTATTTGCAGAGTGACAAAGACATCGATGCCAAGCGCGTCGCGGTGATGGGACATTCGCGCTTGGGGAAAACAGCACTCTGGGCCGGAGCGCAAGACGAACGTTTCGCCATCGTGATTTCGAACAACTCCGGAGAAGGCGGCGCGTCCTTGAGCCGCCGGCGTTTCGGCGAAACCGTCGAGCGAATTAACACATCGTTCCCGCACTGGTTTTGCGGGAACTTCAAAAAGTACAATAACAACGAAGGCGCCTTGCCGGTCGATCAGCACATGTTGATGGCGCTGATTGCGCCACGGCCGGTTTATGTCGCCAGCGCCGCAGAGGACCTTTGGGCGGATCCGCACGGCGAATTTCTTTCGGCCAAGCACGCGGAACCCGTTTACAAGTTGTTGGGAACTGAAGGGCTTGGCGGCGTCGAGAGGATGCCTGGCTTGGACCAGCCCGTCGGCAAAACAATCGGTTACCACATTCGCACCGGCAAACATGATGTGACGGACTACGATTGGGAACAGTATCTGAAGTTCGCGGACAGACACTTCAAACGCGGGAGGCCGTAGCTGCATCGCAAAGGCTGTGATTGGGGCCATGAAAATCATCGGAGCGGGGACGGCCGAGTCGGCGAGCGAAACCAACGAAACAAACGCAAAACGCGCGGACTCGGCGGTCCGCCACTACCCTTGAATTAAGCGCTGTGAGCGTGATTCTAACTCCTGATCGTGATCCTGCTCTTGCTCTTGCTCTTGCTCCTCAAAAGGCTCGCACCAACGAGATCATGATCAAGAGCAAGGATCAAGATCATGAAACCAATGGCGCCAGCAGGAGCTTAATTCAACGCCGGTACGCGCTCCCATAGTGAGAACTTCATGAGGAGTTTTACCTTGACGGAATAGAATCTGTTTTCATTTAGCATGAACCTTTTTGATTTATCGGATGAGGTTGCGGTAATTATCGGAGCAACCGGCACTTTAGGCGGCGCTTTGGCAGAAGGTCTTGCCGCAGCCGGCGCTCGCATCGCTGTTCTTGGTCGCAACGCCGAACGCGGCGAAGCCCGCGTCAAAGCTATCGCAGAAAAAGGCGGCCTAGCTTGTTTCATCGCTGCCGACGCCCTTCAACGCGACAGCCTCAGCCGCGCGCATGCAGCCGTTCAGAAGAATTTTGGTCCACCAACGATTCTCGTAAATGCGGCAGGCGGTACGGATCCGAAAGTAACCGTGACAGCGGATCGCGCCTTTGAGCAAATTGGCATCGATGACTGGCGGGCAAATTTTGACTTGAACCTCGTCGGTGGAGTTCTCTTGCCTTGCCAGGAGTTTGGCCCAGCCATGGGCCAGCGTGCGAAAGGCAGCATTATCAATATTGCCAGCGTGTCCGCCCATACTCCCCTTTCCCGCGTGGTCGCATATTCAGCCGCGAAAGCCGCAGTGTTAAGCCTGACTCAGTTTCTGGCGCGCGAATGGGCAAAGAAAGGAGTGCGCGTGAACTCGCTCACACCAGGTTTCTTTCCCGCGGAGCAGAACCGGCATCTGCTGCTCAATCCGGATGGAACTCCGACCGCGCGGGCGCAGTCGATCTTCGCGCATACGGCGATGGGTCGCTTTGGTGACGCGCATGAATTAATCGGCGCCGCCATCTTTCTGGCCAGTGCGAAGGCGAGCAGTTTCGTTACGGGCACCGACATTCGCGTCGATGGCGGGTTTCTTTCGCAAACGATCTGAGCATGATCTTCAGAACTGCTCTTTCCGGGAGTGCGTTGTCTGCGCCAGATGTCGCCGAAGTCGTCTCTCAAGCGTGTCCGGCTAAGGACTATCGTGATAAACGAATCCTGTTGATTGTGCCGGACGGGACACGCACAGCGCCGGTGGGGCTTGTTTTCCAGACGTTGCATCGTCACATCGCGGAGGCAACGAAAGCGTTCGACGTGCTGATTGCTTTGGGAACGCATCAGCCAATGAGTGAAGCCGCGATTTGCCAAAGGTTGGAAATCTCGGAAGCCGAACGAAGCGGCGAGTATCGTCGCGTTCGATTTTTCAATCACGCCTGGAACGATCCGGCGGCACTTACGCAAATTGGCAATATTCCAGCCGAGGAAATTAGTGAACTTTCGGAGGGTTTGTTTTCGATGGATGTCGCCGTCGAGTTGAACCGGCTGATTTTTGAGTACGACCAAGTCGTGATTATCGGCCCGGTGTTCCCGCACGAAGTCGTCGGTTTCTCTGGCGGAAACAAGTATCTTTTTCCTGGCGTGGCAGGTCCCGAGATTTTGAACTTTTTCCATTGGCTCGGCGCAGTCGTCACGAATCCGAAAATCATTGGAACCAAATGGACGCCGGTGCGCAAAGTGGTGGACCGAGCGGGCGCATTGGTGAAAGTGGCGAAACTCTGTTTCTGCATGGTGGTGACACCGGGGAAGGAATTGGCCGGCTTGTACGCGGGGACGCCAGAAGCAGCGTGGGACGGCGCCAGCGAACTATCCAGTCAGATACATATTACCTATAAGGACAAACCGTTTCACAGCATCCTTTCGTGCGCGCCGAAGATGTATGACGAACTTTGGACTGGCGGGAAGTGTATGTATAAGCTGGAGCCTATCCTTGCGGATGGAGGGGAATTGATCATTTACGCGCCACATATTACTGAGGTGTGCGTCGCGCATGGCAAAACGCTTTACGAGATTGGTTATCACTGCCGCGATTACTTCCTGAAGCAATGGGACAAATTCAAACATTATCCCTGGGGGGTGCTGGCGCATTCGACGCATGTCTTTGGCCAAGGGAAGTTCGAAAATGGCGTGGAAACACCGCGAGCGCGCGTCACAGTAGCCACGGGTATTCCGCGCGACGTTTGCCAACGCATCAACCTCGGATATCGCGATCCGAACACGATTCGGTTCGATGATTTTGCGGATCGCGAGGCGGAAGGTGTCTTCTTGGCGCCGAAGGCAGGAGAAATGTTATATCGATTGAAGCAAGCAGACGAGGCTCCTGCTTGACCGCCGGCAAGTTACACTCGGATTTATTAACTCGCGATTAATAGCGAACATTGCGAAACATTACCGATGAGAGGCGGGGCGTCTGTCCTGCACGAAAGGTCTCGACTTATGCATCTACAAACAGTTAGGCAACTCTGCTTGGTTTCTGTCTGGCTTGTCGCAATTCAATCAGCATCCACCAACTTGTTCGCGGCCGACGGCTTTGCCATTTCCTGGACGAACAACATGCTCACCGTGACCGCGCCTAACTTGCCGGGCGGCAAAGTGGATACGTGGTATCTGGAGGCTTTCTGCCGAACCGGCTCGACCAAGCGCGATTGGCGGCAAACGGTAATTCCGCACAAGACCGAATTGCTTTCCGCCGACTCGAAAGGCAAGCATTTGCGGCTCCGCACCAAGGTCGAGCCGAGCGTCGAGGTCAGCCATGAGATTCGCGCAGGCGAAGACGAAGTCGATTTTCAACTCGCAGCCAAGAATGTGGGCAACGCATTTGTCGATGTCGATTGGTTTCAACCTTGCATGCGCGTCAACCATTTCACCGGCCGCAATCAGAGCAATTACATTTCGCGCTGTTTCATTTTTACCGAGCGTGGTCTGACGACGTTGGACAAAACGAAGCGCACCGAAGAGGCGATCTACCGAGGTGGGCAAGTGTACGTGCCCACGGGAATCAATCTCAATGATGTTAACCCGCGTCCGATCAGTCCTGAAAAACCTGTTAATAACCTGATCGGCTGCTTTTCAGCTGATGATAAATATCTGCTCGCGACGGCTTGGGATCAGACGCAAGAGCTGTTTCAGGGCGTAATCGTTTGCATTCACAATGATCCTCGCATCGGCGGATTGAAGCCTGGAGAAACGAAGAAGCTCCATGGCAAGCTTTACTTTCTGAAAAACGACGCGGATGAATTGTTAAAGCGGTACCGACGCGATTTTCCGCAAACGAAGTCAAACAATTGAAACCTGCAAAACCGAGCTGATACCACGAGAAGCTCGAAAGACACAAAAACAAGAGTTGGTTTGTGCTACAGCTAATTTACCGGCTGACAAACTCGTCGTCACAAAAAACCTTCCTTTTTCGTGTCTTTGGTCTTTCGTGGTTTGAACTGCCTTAACCCTCAATGTTTGAGCTTCTCAAAGCCGATCCCACTTCGAAGGCGCGTCTGGGCCGGCTCACCACGTCGCGGGGCGTTATCGACACGCCTGTGTTCATGCCCGTTGGCACGCAAGGCAGCGTTAAGGCGCTCGATCCTCGCGAGCTGCGCGAGATGGGGACGCAGGTCATTCTTGGCAACACCTACCATTTGAGCATTCGTCCCGGTTTGGAGATCATCCAGGAAGCTGGAGGATTGCATCGCTTCATCAATTGGCCGCAACCGATCTTGACGGACAGCGGCGGTTTTCAGGTCTTCAGCCTCGCCAAAATCCGGAAGGTCAAGGAACACGGCGTTGAATTTCGGTCGCACTTGGATGGTTCGCCGCTCTTCTTAGGGCCGAAGGAAGCGATGGAAATCCAGCGCTTGCTCGGTTCGGACATCGCGATGACCTTCGATGAATGCCCGCCGCACGGCTGCCCGGACGACGAAGCGCGCGAAGCCGTGGAACGCACCATTCGCTGGGCGCAGGAGTGCCGCGAACAACCTCGCGCAGCAGGCCAGCAGATTTTCGGCATCGTGCAAGGTGGCAGCGATCCCCTATTGCGCGAGCAATGTGCCAAAGCGATCGTCGCATTAAACTTCGATGGCTACGCAATCGGCGGTGTCAGCGTCGGCGAACCCGAAGCCGAGATGATGAAGGCGGTTGAATATACGGAACCGTTTTTGCCCGCAGCGCAGCCGCGTTACGCGATGGGACTTGGCACGCCTGCCCAGATGGTGGAATTGGTCGCGCGTGGCGTCGACATGTTTGACTGTGTCTTGCCCACGCGCGTCGCTCGCAATGGAACGGCCTTTACAGCGGAGGGGACCGTGAGCATCAAAGCCGGTTTCAACAAGGCAGACTGGAGGCCGATTGAGGAAGGCTGCGATTGTTATGCCTGCCAGAATTTTTCGCGCGCTTACTTGCGGCACTTATTGAACGTCGGCGAAATCCTCGGTTTGCGAATGTTAAGCGTCCATAACTCGCACATGTATTTGAGATTGATGGCGGTCATTCGGCAACACCTGTCGGCTGGAACGTTCGCTGAATTTCGCCGTGAATTCGTGGCCGGCTATGTTCCCTCCCAACGAGTGCTCTCGACGCGCCAATTGACCCGTGCCGCCGAAGAGGAGCGTTAGCTGCGAAGAGTGTGGAAGACCTCTGCTTCGACGAAGTTCCCGCCAAAGTTTCGGACGGACAATCGTGTGCCGAGCAACAATTCCAGGGCGCCCGTCTTTCGGTCAGCGCTAAAGGCGTGGGTGGCATCCGCCGCCAGCCATATTTTGAAGAGAGCGTGAACGGCGGCCAGCGCGGTGAAACCGGCCTGACTTCCCCAGTTTCCTAGCGGATCAATGTCCGTGCTGAGCCACAACACAAGGGCGGCCAATGGCAAACTCCAGATCAAAGTCGCGCTGGCATTGGGTCGTGTTCCCAGCCAAGTCACCGGATTCACTGCCAGCAGTTCGTCACGAAGGCGTTTGTGTTTGTTGACGCGCGCAAAGAGGGTCCGTTCGCGTGTAATCTTTCGAGGGGGCAATACCGCTTTATCTTTCCACTGGCGAGGCAAGACGAGGCAGGCGAGGACGAGGAACATCCAGCCCAGAAAGTGGCTGGCAATCATTGATCCCCAATACCAGCCCGGCGCCATTTGGTAGCTCTTGTCGAATGCAAGCAAGTAGCTCCCCGTCGGGGTGAGCAAACCGGCAAGATGCCCCCACACCGGGATCCTCGTCCAGATGGAGAGCAAGTTTCCGCCCAACGGCAATATTACTGTAAGCGTCAGCAAACCGAACAAAGCCATACCATAGGCAATGCGCTGCCGCTGGCAGAAGATCGAAGTCAGAATGGTAGCCGACAACGCGCAAAATAGCGCGTTCATCGTAACGAAGAAGACTCGCCAAAATTCCCCGCCAGTGACGCCTCCCACCACCACGCAAATGGCCAAGGCTGGCAACAGAGAAAGACCGCAGAAAAATGGAACAATGGCCTTGGCAGCCAGCTTGCCGAAGACCACGTCATGGGCTTGCAGGTCCGTCAGAAAAAGCAAACCTAGCGTTCCTTCCCGTCTTTCCTGACTCAAACAATCGGCCGGCTAAAGAAGGCCGGCTAAAGTACTGCCTGCCATTCCCAGGACGGCCAACAATTCGAGAACGAAATGGCCTAAGTTTGTCGCGACACCCCAGCCATCGGCAACCAGGAGCAACCATATGCTCAAGCACATGGTCGCGACGGCGACGGCCGTTCGAACCCTGAAGGCAAGTCGCCGGCGCGTCGCCACACGCAACTCGCGGAGCACAAGCGGGAGAAAATACATCACCTAAAGAGACACCGCCGCATCGCCATTTGTATATGCTTCGGGCGGCTGAGTCCTGCCGCCGCGTATCCGCATAGCGTAGCGCAGACTGCCGCCATGCGCTTCGGCAATTTGGCGGCTCAAGACCAATCCGATCCCGCTGCCTTTAGGTTTTGTCGTGAAGAACGGAACGAAAAGATTGGCCGTATTGGAAAGCCCAGGGCCTTCATCCTCGATCCAAATCTCGACGTGGCTTCCCGCCTTCTTCCAACCAACCCTCACGCCACCGCGCCGGTTTCGAGCGCTGCATCCGCAGCGTTGCGCAACAGATTAATCAACAGTTGATCGAGCTGATCGCCGTCGGCTTGGATAGACAGGGCTGGTCCCGGTTCGAGACCGACTTTGAGACGTGTTTCCAAATCAGCCACTCGCCGAATACAGGCATTCACATCCAGCGGTTTCAATTGAGGCTGCGGGAGCCGCGCGACACGAGCGTATGCTTCCATGAACCGTTCAACGCTTCAGTGCGTGCGGAGATAATGCTCAACCCGCGCTGCATGTCTTCCTTCCAGTCGGGTGTGGTGATCTCTTTTGTCAACAAACTCTCCATGCTTCCGGCAATTGATTTGATCGGCGCCAACGAATTGTTCAATTCGTGACGAACCCTTTCATAAACCGTGCCGCAGGACAGGCGTCCCGACTGTTCAAAATGGCTTGGTGTATCCGGACCGGCGGGACGCGCTGTCCTCTGCAGGCATGAGCCAGTGGAGAGTGTAGTCGCGTGATGTTATCGATCTCGATCCAGAGTTTTGTTGACACCAATGCCGCTCGAACGTTTGGCGATCTTCCGGCTCGTTTTGATCTTGGTCACTGTGCCGATCTTGAGGTATTTGGCCTTCACTTTCTCGAGAAGTTCATCACGCCGTTCGAAGAGACGTTTCGGTCTTCGCGGCTTGACTCGGCTCAGGCAATACGCGGTTAGCAACGGCAATGCAATCGTCGAGTCAACGTAAGCTACGACGCAATCGGGCAGCGTGTCGGGATCGACTTTGCCCCAGCTTACTGCTTCCGCGGGCGTGGCGCCGCTGAGCCCGCCGGTGTCGGGGCGCGCGTCCGTGCATTGCAAAAAATAGTCGTGGCCTTTTTCCTGAATGCCCATCACTTCTTGAATCTGCGGTTCGGTCTGGAGCATGAAGTTCTTCGGTGACCCGCCGCCCAAGATGAACACGGAGGACGTATGTCCGGTCGACTTCGCTTCGTACACAATCGCCGCGGTTTGGTTCACATCCCGATTCACATCAAACATCAGCTTCGAGTCACGCAAGGACATCGCTGCAACGTTCATGCCAATCGAACTGTCGCCCGGACTGCTGGTGAAGACCGGAATCCCGCATTCGTAGGCTGTGGCCAGCACCGAACTATCCGACAGCCGCAATTTTTTCCCGCGTTCCGCGACGTATCTGCCAAGGAGATAATGAAACTCGTCCGTGCCCATTGGGCGTTGGAATTCGGGACCGCTGATGACTTCGCGAACAAAAGCGTCCGTGTCGAGCAGCACATGGTAGTCAAACAGCACATCGTAAATCCGAATGACGCCGTCGCGATGCAACTCCACATCGTTCAAAAACGGGGAACCCGCATAAAGCTCCATATCGAGCCCGTAATGCAGATCGTGGTATAGGTTCGCGCCCGTGGAAACGATCCAATCGACGAAGCCCGCTTTCATCAGCGGAATCAAGCATGACTTCCCCAGGCCGGCTGGGGTAAGAGCGCCGGTCAAGCTGACGCCGATGAACCCGTCGTTGGGCAGCATCTTTTCGGTGAGCAACTTGGCGGCTTCACGAACCCGGCCACCGTTGTACGCGAGAAAGGCTTGATCAATCAGGTCAGCCGCTGAAATCTTTTTGCCAATGCCGAACGGATTCAACCGCGGGTACGCGGCAAATTTCTTATTGCTCATTGGCGAAATCTTTACGGAATCACCTCCGATGGCAAACGGATTTTTTCGCAGTGCATCCCGAAGTTGTCGGTAGCGGCGGGCATCCTGCCCGCCGTAGAAGGCGTGCATCTTGCCGCCCGGAGCAACGCTTGAAACGAGGAGGCTGCGTTCCAGTGCGTACGCGTGATCCGCCGGGCAGGGTGCCTCGGCTCTACGACAGGCAGGATGCCCGCCGCTACGATTGTGCCGACAACGTCGGGATGCTTCGCCGCATGGCCTCGGTGGCATCTGAGGCCTTGCTTTTTGCGGATATGCGCGAGCAACTTCTTGTCAGCTTGGTCCAACTAATTGCCATGCCTCTCAAACAAAGTTTTCAGGTGAACTCAAACGATCTGGGAACGGCTGTGGCACGCAAGCTATTGGCCGTCGTGGCCGGTTTTCTGGCTGTTGCTTTTGTTGGATGCGATAAAAGCCCAGGGCCGCCTCCACCGCAACCGCAACCTTCCGTCAGGACCGCCCAAGCTCAGCCTAGCGCGCGCGCCGAAGACGTTCCGGCCGCGCCGGCGCCTCAGCGGGTCGAGACTGTTGCGGCGCCAAACCGGCCAGTGCAGAGCCCGGAACTGCCAGCCGAAAGCAAGTTGCCGTTCTATGAGCTGCGCATGCGCCAGAACGATTTGATGGCGATGGAACGGGGCTGGCATTCGAATGAGACGCCTCCCGCCACATTCGTTGCGGACGGAGAGATATTCGAAGGCGTCAAAGTGGGCTACCGCGGCGCTTTTGCTCGAAGCTGGTCAAAGAAACCTCTGAAAATCTTTTTCAACAAAGACAAACTCTTCCAAGGAAAGCAGCGCATAAACTTAAACTCATGCTGGCGCGATGCCGCGTACATCAGGGAACATCTGGCCTATGAGATTTATGCTGCATGCGGCGCGCCAGCGTCAAAAACTCACATGTGCGCCTCCATGTGAACGGTCAGTTCCGGGGCCTCTGCGTCGAAGTCGAGCAACCCGATAAGGACTTTGTGAACCGGTACAATTTGAAGGGGGCTTCCGTTTACAACGCGTCGTCCGGAAACCGGATGGGTGATGAACGTGATCTCGGCAGTGAGCAGGCCTTTCAACAGCACTATGAAAAAGAAACTCAGAAGGACGAAAGTTATGGCGACTTGAAGGAGTTCTGCCAAGAATTGGCCCGGACGCGTGATCCGTTCGATTTCTTTACGCGCCGCGTCGATCTCGAGCAGTACATCAATTACCTTGCGGCCACGACGCTCGTGCAAAACTGGGACGGAGATAACAAGAACCATTTCCTCGTCTATGACGGTCGCGGTTCTAAGAAATGGTTTGTGGTTCCCTGGGACTTCGACCGCACGCTCGGCGACTATTGGGACTGGTCCTTCGACAAAGCAAATCTGTCCATCATGCTCGGGACGGAACGAGCTCCGGGGATTACCGGCTGGAACCCATGGCAGGACCGCTTTTGCGCGGTTCAAAATTGCGGACTCAATTTCTAAACCGCCTCGAGGAATTGCTGGAGAAGGAATTCACGATTGAGAAACTGTTTCCGATCCTCGACCGGCTGGAATCCGAAATCGCGGCTGAAGCAACGCTGGACCGGTCCAAATGGGGCTACGCCCCGAATTACCGCCGCGGCGGTGGCGAGGCGGGTGCGGCCGATTACCCGGCTGGAATAGCACAGGTGAAGAATTTCATCGAACAGCGCCGAGCTTTTTTGCTCCGGGAAATCAAAACGCTTCGCTAACCCGCCGGCTCGCGGCGATTGAAGGCCACAGCATCTGCATATCGAACACCGTTCCCACCGAAGATATCCAAAGCGGAACCGATCGTTAAGTGAACTCGTCCGCGGCTGACGCGCGTCACTTCTTCCAGGTCTGCTAGTGACCGTGCGCCGCCTGCATAGGTAACCGGAATGGGTGAACTCTGACTGAGCTGTTCAACCAATCGGTGGTCGATGCCTTGGCAAAGGCCTTCGACATCCACCGCATGAACCAGAAATTCATCGCAACAAGCAGCCAATCGTTCGAGCGTTTCCTTCGTTACGCGGAGTGTCGTGAACTTCTGCCAACGGTCAGTGACGACATAGTAGTCATCGCCGCGGCGCCGGCAACTGAGGTCTAGAACAAGCTGCCTTGGGCCAACCGCAGCCACGAGCTGGGCTAGACGTTCCTCATCCAAATAACCATTTCGAAAGACCCAGGAAGTGACAATGACACGCGACGCGCCTGCGTCCAGATAGCCGCGAGCGTTGTCGATGTTGATGCCGCCGCCGATTTGCAATCCTCCGGGAAATGCTGCGAGCGCTTGGCGGGCTGCTATGTCATTGCCAGGACCGAGCATGATGACATGGCCACCCTCGAGTTTGTCGTTCTTGTACAGCTCGGCGTACCAGGCGCTCGAACGTTCAGCCACGAAATTGGTGCGGACCTTAGTGGGATCGTCGCTGAACGTTCCCCCGACAATCTGTTTCACCTTGCCTTCATGCAAATCGATGCACGGTCTGAACATGGGAAAAGCTAAGAGCGAAAGTCCGACGGCGGCAAGCAAGCAAGTTGCAATTTAGCGCGCGCTGGATAACTTTGGGCGCGTTATGGAAAAACCGCCGGCTGATCCGGAATTGAAGCGTCGCGTCCAGGAATTAATCGCCTACAGAGGCGGTGGTCACAACTCCGACCTAGTCGAGGACATTGTCGAGAACGCCTTAAAGCTCCTCCGCGATGTGGAGGATCGGGGTGATGTCAAAGTCATCCAGACCGCTGTGCGTGAACTGCGCTATTCGTTCAAACTGTTTGCCCCCTTCGCTCAATCCCGAAAAGTGACTATCTTCGGCTCGGCGAGGACCCTGCCCAATAAGATCGAGTATCAGCAGGCGGTTGATTTCGCCCGAATGATGGCAGACGCTGGTTTCATGGTCATTACCGGCGCTGGGCCGGGAATTATGCACGCGGGGCATGAAGGCGCTGGCTCCGAGAAAAGCTTCGGCATGAATATTCGCCTCCCCTGGGAACAAAGCGCCAACGCGGTCATGCTCAAAGACAAGAAATTGATCACGTTCAAGTATTTCTTCACACGCAAGCTGATCTTCATACGGCACTCGGATGCCATTGCGCTTTTCCCAGGCGGTTTCGGCACGCTCGACGAAGGATACGAAGCGCTGACATTGATGCAGACGGGCAAGAGCCAAATCATCCCGTTAGTCTTGATTGACCGGCCCGGCGGCACTTACTGGAGGACTTGGGATAAGAATGTCCGCGAACATTTGTTGCGCAATCAACTGATCTCACCAGAAGATCTTTATCTGTATCAAATCACTGATGACGCAATCCAGGCGGTCAAGTGGATCACGCGTTTTTATCGCAATTTCCACTCGACCCGTTTTGTGAAGGATCTGTTTGTGATTCGACTGAAATATCCGCCGTCGCCCTCAGCCATTGCGGCGCTCAACGAGGATTTTGTGGATATTATTGCGGGCGATAAAATCCATGCGATTGAGGCGACGCCAGAAGAACGCGAGGACAACGACTTTGTGGAGTTGCCGCGCATTGCGTTTGGTTTTGATCGACGCAATTACGGGCGGCTGCGGCAGTTGATTGACGTGCTGAACAGCTACTAAATTAATTGGTTTTCACAAAGACCGCAAAGATTCCCCAGAGCAAGAGAAGCAAAAGCACGAGCAAGGCGATGAACCGATTCCGAGCCACGCGTTTCTCATAGCGCAGGGGGCGAAGTCCCTTGATGCTTCCGGCGGCCAGGTAGCTGACTAGTTTCGGATTGTTGGCGGGCGGACCTCGAAAATGGTTTTGCAGACGCCGCCAAGCTGCTGCGAGATCGCACTTGCGAACGCCCAGGTCATTGTAATGGGCTGGGGTCTCGGCCTCGGGTGCAACGTTCATTTTGCGTCGGTCAACCGCTTCGAAGATTGGCTCGCCGGAACCCGAATGTGTTTCTGCAGAATCGGAACTAGGCTGATGATGTGGCAAAGCGGTGGACCGCAATCTAGGTTGCGATTTTGATTGCTCCACTTTCGCGTTGAGATTCTTGATTTGCGCCTCGAGCCGCGCGATCTCAGCATTGAGCAACCGGGACCGATCAGAGATGGGATCGCGTTTCTTTTTGAAGAATCCCATACACGGGACGATTATTGGCGGAGCAAAAAGAAAAATGTGAGGCCCAACGCCAACAAACCAATAACCACTATCGGCCAAGTCAGGGCTAATCCCAGCTTGCACAACTGGCCGAAGGTGTGCCCTTCAAGAAGGGATGCCACGGACTGAGCTGATGCTTTGGCTTCGACCGGCGCCTGTGGCGTCCCATTTAGGAGAGGCCACTTCAATCGTGCAGCGTTCCATTCCATGCGAGAGTTCTCGATCGTGGTCAGCGCGCGAGTCAGTTCCACGTTCCAGTTCTCCTGCGTCCAGCTTTCATCTTGAATGGACTGCACTTTGCACAGCGCTTCGCGCAAGTCGGCCAGCGTTTTAGACATTTGTTCGGCGTCACGACGCGCCGCAAATTCGCTTTCTTCCAACAGGCCAACGCCACGAGTCAGATTCTGGAGCATTTCGTTCCGGCCGGTCTGAAACTCAATCCGCCTGCGGCGCGCCTCTTCGAGCGAGGCCCGTTCGCGTTCGAGTTCTTCCTGAGCGCGGCGCAATTCACCGAGTTTGTGGTGAGCCTCGTTCACTTGAGTCTCGAGTTCCTCGCGCGTGGGCGGTCGATTTAGCACACTGGAGGCCGTGCGCATCTGCGCAGCTGTCGCCGGATACGGTGATTTAGCGCTTTGATAATCGCTATCCACGAAGTCCGATTCATCGAATTGTGAGGCCATGCGCGGACTTTAGTGCTGAGCACCGAACGTGTAAAGAGATGAAGCGAACGAGGTCGAACACGACAAGCCTAGGGAGTGAAGAAAGCAGTGTTTAGCTCATTGAATGCAAGATCCAGCACCCGTGCCCGTTGATTCCCCCGACTCAATAAGACGACGCAAGCGATTGAGAGCCGCATCAGCTTCCTGGCCTTTCGCAGGAATGAAATCGATTAACTCCGCTGGCGCTCTTGTCTTGCCGCATGGCGGAATCGGGCGCGGCCCAATCGCGCCAACGATAGGGCGGCTGCAGCGATGGGGTGAATGGCAAGGCAAGCGCGGAGGCTTCCTCGGCTTCGTGCGATTCGCGTTCGTCCAGGATGCGGAGAAATAGAATCCAAGTCAGTTCTGGGACGTATTTCATGGCCCCGGCGCAATTCGAACGCCGCATGACGTCGCAGATGGATTTCACCGCGGCATTCAGCGATTGCTGCGTGGCGTGTTTCTTGCCATTTGGTTTTTCTCGTTTCATTCCGCTGCGCGCAATAACGCGGTGAACCCAGCCTGCTGAAAATGTTCATCGTCGCTGGCCGCTTCGCGGATACCTTCCGCCTCCATGGCGAGGAACGAGGCGCAATCAGTAAGACTCCACGGCTTGTCCAGGCGGGAAAGGTATCGGATCAGCGCTTGTCCAAACTGGAAGCTGGTCTGCGGAATAAGAACAACTCTTGGATTGTCTTTTATCGGGCGAACGTACTCGCCCGCGGCGCGGCGCGGCGCCTCTCCCTTTTCAGCGAAGTAATTCAGAACTTCCGTCAGCACCATTTCCGTTGAGACCAGGCAGCTGGAGTCGAGTCTTTGTCCGAGCGCCAGGGCTCGGGCATGCAAAGCATCCGGAGGATTTAGAAGCGCGATCAGATATCCGGCATCGAGAAATACCCGCCGCATGATCAGTCCTTTTTAGGCGCTCCATAGAGGTAATGATGAAGATTCTCTGCTCCATCTCGCGGCACCTTCTCCCATTCCTCGGGGGGGACCTGCGCCGCAATCTCCTCGGCGATCTGCCAGATCGGCTTGGCAGTGGGATCGAACGGAACTTCTCCGGCCCCTCGAATCTCCAAGTCCATAACTTTGGTCACCGCTTTCATCCTCCCGTCTGGCTGGAACTCAGCGGTTCCTTTAACCCGCAACCGGCGGCTGACATGGTCACGCAGGGTTTCAGTAACCACGGATTCTTGTTCGGGAGAGAATCTGGGCGGGATCTTCGTGCCGTCATCGAGTTTAAGTTCAAACCGGCCAGTCAGATCCACTGCGCGAACTTCCCCACTAAGATCGATCCGGTCAATATAGCCTTCGGCGGCAAACTTCAGTAATTGCTCACGAGACCTCGGCGAGTAGGACGCCTTGAGGGAGCCCTTTTCGGGTCGCAACTCGATACATTCGTCTTCGCGCAAGGTCTTTCCATAACCCTCGAAGAGAGCGATGACTTTTTTGGGGAACTCGTGCGGCAGCAGTTGCTCGGAATTTGCAGCTTCGATGGCTTCGGTGACGAGCAGCACAGCCTCGTCCAGTTCATCTGGCTGCTCAGTCTGAAACATGTCCGGCTGGCTGGTGATTTCGATCTCTCGGAATATAGGCACAGCCGCACTGCCGTCTTTCAGTTCATAGAATTTCAGACAGAGAGAATCCTCGAAATTCTTTGGCAACCGATCCCGGTCGGGATGATGCCGTCGCCAAAGCTCCTTGGCCGTGGAGACAAGCAGTTCCTTATATATAGGCGTAGAGCTCGGGCAACACGTCGAGGTCCAATCCGTGGTCCTCAAAGCGTTTTCCTTTGAACGTGTGCGTCACTAGTTGTCGCTTCATTTTGGTCATAAGCGGCTGCTTCTAACACTTATTCTAAACCTGCTGCTGAACCAATCCAAATTCACAGTCGCCCGCTGAACGCTTCGCGCAAAAGCGCCGCGGGCAGTTTTTCGATCGCGCCTAACTTTCTCTGCAACCCCTCCTTAAATTGACGAATCTCGCGAACTTGTGCTGTGAATCTTTGCTGCGACGACCAGTCAGGAATTCGAATTTGGGCAGGAGCCAGGCGCTTAAAGAGAAGACGTTCACGGACCGCGCCTCGGGCCAGCGATTTGATAAACTCCGCGCCATAGCTCGATCGGAACCAATAATAAAACCAGCGCGCGTCCAATTTTTTCTCCACGGGTCGCATCACAACGTAGTCCGGGCTGGTGATGCCGGGAGTGTCCTGGTCGTCGATCATGGCAATGGACCCAAGGAGAATACGCATTGGATTGGAAAAGATCGTACCCAATCGCACCGGCTTGTAGCGTTCTGGATTCTTTCCCACCGGGTCCTTTGCTGGCGCCAAGCCGCTCCGAGTCGCGCCCAGAACAGGATATTTCGCCCAATCGCCGCCGATTCCTTCTGTCACTTCGCGCAGACATTCATGCAATGGCGGTTCTGTCGATCGACTTAACGATTCACGGAGTAAGGCATCAACCAGCAAGTCAGATGCTTTCAACTGTTCTTCCAGACTGCTTCGGGCGCGTTCTACTTCGGCAAGCAGCGTCCGCAGTCGGATTGCTATGCGCTCCTGCTCCATACGGGAGGGCACTGGAACGCGCTCCTCCCGCAAGACGTCGCTGTTAAGATTGGGCTGATTCCCTCCACGGTGTTCGGTTTGGCGACGCAAACGCTCATAACTATATCGAAACCAATACTGCAAAAAACTCGGGATCAAATCGATGATTTGGTAGAATTGCGAAACATGGTTGGTTTGTTGTTGCTTCGCAGTCCAATAGTCCGGTCCTGCCGCGTGTCTGCCCCTGACCACACATGGCGATAAGAAGCGTTCGCTTTGGAAGCAATCTGAGGCTCGTCTCCTTCAATGCAACTGCGCTTACGCACTCCTCTGTTTCGTGATTATCCCATCAATAAGCTCACCGGTTTTTACCCATGGTATCTTGCCGTCGAAGAATTCCTTGCGACCTCTTGATGGTGTGGTTCCGCTGCACGTTTCCGCGAGGTCTTGAATTTTTAGCCAGTCCCAATGAGGTCTTTGGCAAGGCATCCCATGCCTCGCGAAAATCCAGCAAGCCGCGCCCGGCCGCCAAGCCCAGCACGCCAAGGGTGCCGACTACAGTTCACCCTTGTCCGCGAGCCGTAACGCGGCCATCCAGCTCATCCATCAGCAAGGCGTCGGCCCGCAGGGTCTTGGCCAGCAGAATGGCTTCCGTCTCGCCGCGATGAAGTGGGACGCAAAATGACGCATCGCCCCTGACCTCGTGAAGCTGAACCCATGCCGGCAGCGTGAGCGCAAAGTTTCCGACAATTTCGGGCGCATCTCGCGCCATGAGTTCATCACGCACTGCTGTTGGAATGTGTATCGAGCCAAAGAGATTTGGAAGCGCTCTCTCCTCACCTACGATCACAAAGTAATTCAGCGGCGAGGTGTTGGAAACGACCGTCAGTTATCGCCGCCCAACCGGTTGATAGCGGCCAGTTCGGCTTCAATTTCCTCGGCGGGCCATTCCCTTTGGAGATGATGTCGGGCCACCAGTTGTTCGAAAGCAATCCTGCTCGTGATGCCGAGATCGCGCATGGCTTCCACCTCACTTAATGACCCGTCGCGGCAAAGTGAACAAATCAACTTCTCGAGGCCAATTTGGCTGAGGTTGTTATCCTGTTGACGTAACTTTTCAGCAGCGTCGTCGGGCAATTGAATGGCAATCTCAACCGGCATAAAACGTTTGTGTCAATTTAGAGCGTTCTCACGCGACGAACAGGTTTTCCTTGGTTTTGCGGATGAGTTCGTCCGGCTGACCGCCCTGTTTGAGTTGCTGGATAGGCTTTAGAACGCCGATGGTTTTCCAGATTTCTTTCGCTTCGAGCGCGGCGGTGCCGGCTTTCTCGAATTGCTTCACGATGGCGCGGATGACCTTCACCGAAGGCTGCGGCAATTGGATGAGCCACTCCGGTTTCTCGCCCTCGAACTGCGCCGCCCGTTCCGCGCGAGTCATCGGTTTGATTCCGTACGCGAGCGCGGCCAGAATATCGAACTCGTCGTAAGCCCCCATCTGCGCGGCTTCGCTCACAATTTCGGGCAATAGATTTTGCGCGCGCAACTCTTTCATCACCTGTTCGCGCTGGACCGGATCGAGCCACTTCGCGCGAAAGTCGGCGAGCGTGGGAACGGCGGCGAGCAACTGCTTTACGAGTTCGTCGCGGTATTCTTCCGGAGTCACACGCTGCAAGCGGCCATCTTTGGTCAGCAGATCGAAGCGTCCGACGGAAGAAAACAATGTTCCGCACGCGCGGCACGTTCACGCCGGTCGTGAGCAGGTCTTTCGTGGTGGCAATAATATGCGACTTGGCGCGTCCACGAAAATCGGGAATGAGCGCCTGCCCGTTCACCAAGGACATGCACTTGAATGCGTAATGCTGGATCCGTTTTTGCCCGCTGTCCTGGTAATAACGAAAGTAATCGCGGCCCTTCTTGTAGGACGTTTGCAGCAATTTGAGTTCGGGCGTTTGCCGGCTCAAGCCGCGCGTGTTGAGATACCGCTCAACCAGTTCGTCCGGTGTTGGGAATTTGCCCAACGGTTTCGGTTCGGAAGTCACGCCCGTTTCCTCGTCGTATTCGATGAACAAGTGACCATTTGACGAAAAGACGAATGGAACATGGTGCAGTGCACCAACGCGATAGCCTTTGCCCTGTTGCAAGCCGTGTTCAGGCGCCAAACCTTCGTGTTTGGCTTCCAGAATGGCGAGCGGAATGGGTTCTGTTCCTGGCGTGAGCGGATGCCGGAGAACGTAATCCGTTCGACCTGTCGGACGCCGCCTGGCGTGGTGATTGACGATGTCGATCGGCTTGGCCGTTTCCTCCACGCGAATGTCCGCACGTTTCCATTCGCGCTCACCGAGAGCGGGATCGATTAACTCGAAACGAACCTGTGCTTCGCTGCGCTGCATCGTTGTGCGACGACTCGCGCAGGGTACAGAGCAAAGAAGGATAAGTCGAGCGAAGCAAACCAAGCAACCAAGCAAACCGCAACTGAGTTGCCTGCAGCCCATAGATAGTTGTGTGTCTGTTCAGCGATCCACCTCTTTGCCACGGCTCGCGATGCAGTAGAACTTTCATCAGCATCGCTCCAGGAGTCGTTGCATTTGCGAGAATCGGCTCCTGGCTGCGGGCTACAGCTCGAATTTCACAAGCTTGCGCAGTCCTATTTTCAGCGGCAGCCAGCCCAGAGCGAGCGAGAGAACGCCAAATCCGACCGTGCAGGAAATCATTTGGTCGGTCGTCTGGCGGCGCGACCAGGGCGAACCTATCGCCAGCAACGTCACAGAGCTCACGATGTAGAGAAAACTAAGAACTAAACAAAAGGTCCCGCCAAAGCCGCTGACGATTTTGCTGGGGTTATCCTCTTTGAAGTTCGGATAAAGGGCGCCCAAGCCGACGGCCAGTCCATTCAGTGTGAAGGTCATGGCCGCAACGGCGCATGTGAAGTACAAGGTGCGTTCCCAGGGCATCCTTAGCATGTAACATGAGAGCCAGATCAATCCGATTGTCACGGCGAGCGATGCGCCCGTCGCCAGCGCAAATTTGGCTTTGACCAAGCGCGGCAAACCGATTGGCGCCAAGCCCACGATCCAGAGCCTCTTGCCTTCCAGCGAGAATTGTGGATAAACAAAACGCGTCGTCAACGTGGCGAGATTAAGGGAGCACGCTCCGAGGTTCAGGTAAGAGACGAGGTTCATCCAAAATGGGTTGGTCAATTGGTGGGAGAAATGGCGAAGGTTAATGATATAGACGCCCAGCAATCCGAACAGGACGAGAGTTTGCCCCCACTGCGTTGTGTCCCGCCAGAACAGGCGGATATCTTTGGTCAACAAAGCTCGCGTCTCAGACCTCAGCCAAAACAATTTGTTCAGCGCGGATTCCACCGGGCCGGCCGCAAAGTTGCACGAACGCGTGCGATTCCTCCAAGCCCGAAACCATCCCCACCGGCTGAGGACGCTGCCTCTGCTTTGCACCGTCGAAGCAGCATCATAAAATACGTTGCCCATGCGAGTGAAGGTGAGGCATCCGAAGAAGAGCACGTGGCTCAGAAGAACCAGCGCAAAGAAACCCGCCGTCGCCAATGCTCCTTCCGCCCAATGCAACACGCCGGAAGAAAGCCAATAACTGGGCAATAACGGATACTGGGCGAAACGTGTTTTTGTGAGCAGCCGGTCCAGCACAACGAGGACACGCGTCTCGAGGGCTTCATCGGTGACGGGTTCCGGTTTTAGCCAGAAAATAGCGCTCACGAGCGAGGCCGCGGCCAAGAGGAGGGCCGTGATTTGAAAGGCACGCCGATCCATGTAGCGCGCTAAGTTGGCTGCCAACCACGAGCCGGCCACGGCGGGCAGAAAAACGAACAAGGCTATCAGCACTATGGTCATCAAATAGAAATGCCAAGGCACGCGGTGGGTGAGACCGTAAGCAGCCAGCAACGGTGCGATCAAAAAAAGGAAAGCCCACGACGCGAGCAACGCTGATTCCAGAAACTTCCATCGAAAGATGGCCTCGAAAGGCACGGGCAGCGACATCAGAAAAGAAGTCTCACGATTTCGAAACAGGTTCGTGTAGCTGATGATGAGATTGCTGAACAACAACAGAACAAACAAAAAAGCAAACAGCAGGAACAACAGCCGTTCCGTCAGAAGCGTGCCTAAACCCGGAAACGTTTTGATGAACCTCAGGCCCTTGTAGAAAAGCCAGAAGGAGAGGCTTGCATAACCGACGATGGACAACCCAATTAAGCCTGTAAGCAAACGGGATTGGTCGCGGACTGATTTTAGCCGCCGCCAAGCTTGCAGCGCGTTGACCTTGATCAGCAACGCCAAGGGCGTTGGCAAACCACTCGTTTGGGAGTGAGCGCTCACGATGCCCTCGCAATTCTAATCCTAATCTCGCCGGAGCTAGCTCCGTGGAGAGTAAGAGCAAGATTAGGATTACGAGGAAGACTCATCGTTGACTTACTCAAAATTGCCAATGCTATTGGAGCGCGGCAGGTACTTCGGACAAGTTAGCTTCCTGCGACGTCAATGTGAGAAACGCCTTTTCAAGTGCTCCAGGCACTCCGCTTTGCCGACGAAGTTCGTCCCGTGTCCCGACCGCAATGAGCCGCCCTTGGTGAATAATGGCAATCCGGTCCGCCATTTCCTCGGCGACACTGAGTTGGTGCGTTGAAAAAAACACGGTCATACCGCGCTCGGAACGTTCCTTCAGGATATCCTTTACCACGCGTGCGTGCTGGGGATCCAATCCCACCATCGGTTCGTCAATGACAAAGACTTCGGGATCGTGGAGCAAGGCGGAGACGATGGCGATGCGCTGCCGCGTGCCGTGCGACAATCCTTCAATGGGTTTTGCCAAATATGGCTCAAGATTGAACCGCGCGATGAGATCTCGAACCGAAGTTTGCAGCCGTGCTTCGTCCATCCGAAACAATTGACCTGTAAATCGAAAAAATTCCCAAGGCGTCAACTTGTCGTAAAGGAACGGAAAATCGGGCACGTAAGCCATTCGCTTGCGCGCCTCCAACGGTTGCATCTGAACATCGAAGCCCGCGACACGCGCGGTTCCGGAAGTTGGTTTGATCAATCCCGCGATCATTTTGATCGTGGTCGTTTTGCCGGCCGCGTTTGGCCCGAGCACGGCCAGGAATTCCCCGCGGGGCACGACCAGATTGATGCCATTGACCGCGGTCAAGTCGCCAAAGCGTTTTACGAGGTCGATCAGCTCAATCATGCCTTCTTTCCACGACCGGGCAATAGGACAGGCATCCCGCCTGTCCAGCATTTGCGGACACTAAAAGCAGGACAGGAGAGACGCACTGTCCCACCCGGTCTATAGTCCCGATGCATGGCAAAGCAAATGGGAACTTTCGCGCGTTGCTGAGGATCGCCTGCATACGTGCAAACCTACAAATTCACCAGCGCGTCGTTAAGAAGAACGATGTCGTTGGGAAGTTCGACGCGCAGGATTTCACCGACGCGGCTGACGATTATCACGGCCTGGTATCGATCCAATATCTTAGCCTGCAAGCGATACACGCGCGCCTTGGAATTTCCGACCTTCAACCAATCGTTGCGCGCCTCCCAGGTTAGGCCAAGCGCCACGCTCCTGGGCGATTGACTCCATTGCGGCAAAAAAATCGCTGTGAAAGGAAAACCTAGCTCGCGCAACAGCTTTCCAGGGTCCGCGAGTTCCTCAAATGTTAGAGTGCGCTCCCATTTGCCATTTTCGTCGTCGTGGGCAAGCTTCAACGTCTTCTCGGCGGCAGCCGTTTGAAGTTCCCAGACGCGCGGACGCGCGGTCACGCGAACGCCCAGTTTTTTCCACGCGTGCTCGGTGGAGAAGTCACCGTCAAATTGAAAGCGCAGCCTTTGTCCAGGTTCCTCGAGCAGAAAATTCCCTTCCAAATGAACGGTGTAGCCCGTGAGCCGTTTGATTCGGCCTTCCGGCTGAAATTCTTCGCTTCCCACTTTGCCGGTCGCCAATTCTTCACCCACGTTGGCCTGCCATCGACAGTAACCAATCTTTTCATTCCGATGAAGAATCTCCAGAGCTGAATCATCCGGAGCCGTCAGGATTTTATCCAACACAACATTGACGGGGACCGCATGGCCCAATTCGGTTTGACCCCTAAATTCCAAGCGCCAGAGCAGGGCATTCATCACCACCCAGAAAACGGCGATAACCAGAAAGCAAAGGCGGCTCAGCATGGGGATCAGTTTCTCGCTGCCGGCAGAATAATCACTTGCCCCGGTCTCATCCGCCGGGGATCCGCGGCAATCCCGGGATTAGCCGCTTTCAATGCGTCCAATGAAATCCCCTTCTCCCGCGAGATCCGCGCGAGCGTTTCGCCGGGCTTGACGACATAAGTTCCAGCCGAGCCCGATGCCGGGCGTGACGCTTCGGGCGTTGGCCTCGATGAGGAAGGCTGTGGCGTCCGCGCGCTGGAACGATCTGTGAGAAGCCCAGGTCCAGTATGTTGGACGCTCGAACTTGGAGAGGGAGCTGACCTGTTGGTCAGAACTTGCGCCTGCGCTTTCGAAAGCTCCGCTTTTAGTTCGTCATTTTGCTGGCGGAGGTTCGCGTTTTCCCGCGTCAACCGATCAAGCGCCGCTTGGTCCTTCTGGTTCACCAGAGCGTAAGAAACCGTCCTGGCCAGTTCCACCTTGCACGAGAGAATCCGCTGGCGCACGCTCTCCGCCACGTGCGATTGTGGGCGGAGCTTGAGGTGCCGTTCCAGATGATAAATGGCGGCCGCGTGATCGTTCATCGGCTTTTCGTAAAGCAACCCCAACTCCAGATGCGCCGAAGCCGATCGCGGGTTCGCTTCCAGGGCTTTCTCGAAGGACTCGATAGCGCCTTTCTGATTTAAGGCGTTGGCGCGGCGTTTGCCTTCCAAAAAATGCGGATTCTTCTGCTCATCCAACTCATTCTCAGTCAATGGGGAACACCCGATCAGCCAAAACCCGAGCAATCCTGGCAGCAATAGACGCACAGCCGCTGACGAAAAAGTCATGGCGCGAACCTAAACGAACTGACCATAGACTGCAATGTCTCAGCGGATCATTGTGGAAGAGGAACAGATAACAAGGGCAACGCCACGGAAAAATCAGTTACGTTCGCACTCAACCAGCCGGCTGGATCGCTGCTGCTGCGCACAGATCACATGCCGTGTTTCGCCTGTTACAACCCAGTCTTTCGCACTGTGGTGTGTTCGCGAATCCATTCTAAATCGCGATTATTGGCGCATTTATCCCAATGGACCATGATCTGCGCGGCATTGGCTTTTCGGACAGTTCGCGGGTCTTGCCACCGATGCGTTTCAACATGTCCGTCTGCAAAACTCAGCACGCCAGATTGGTCATGATAAGTCGCCGGATAATGGAAAAAACCGTCAATGCCATGGCCCGGCATATTCACGACGAACGCGGGGAAACAGATACTGGCCGGGTTGACATCCTGAAACACAAACGTCTTGGCCGGAGGCATCGCATAGAGGTCCGATGTCTTCAGGGCCGCGTGATAGTTCATCGACACATAGGAAGGTCCGCTAACCGCGGTCATGGACGGAATTAACCCCGTGTAACCGTTCATCGAATAGCTGCGATTCCGCGCCATGGCCGCTTTTCCGAGCAATGTCGGGCCACCAACGACATGAAGGTCGCCGCGGTCCGCCGGGCATTTGTAAACGCTCGGAATGCGCAAGTATGGAGCGAACGCGGCATGTTTCGCGTCAACGAGGTAATTGCTGTTGGTAAACGCTGGCAAGTTAGGATGTCCGGCGCCATGAACCCAGAGGGTCGCGCTCTCATCCAAATCGTAGTCACCGTTCGGAACGAGCTTCTCGTCGTGATCACTGGCGTAAAGCAACCAAGTAAGACCGAGTTGCTTTTGGTTGCTAATGCACCCGGCACGTTGGGCCTTCGCTTTCGCCTTGGACAGGACAGGCAGGAGCATCCCCGCCAAGATGGCGATAATCGCAATTACCACCAGGAGCTCAATCAAGGTGAAGCCTCTATGGGCGCTGCCATGATCTTTTCCGAGGCGGGTCTTCATTAACTGGACAATCTCCTCCGTTCTTTTATTCACACACCGAACCCTCACTCACCATTTTACTCCAATGTCATGTCGATTCATGGCCCAAGCTAACCGCATCATCCGCTTGTTTCAATGGCCTTTGGTCATCGGCAATCCGTCGAGTCACTACGCAACTGCAGCGGCTTGCACGAACCTGGTTATTCTGTTGCCAATTGGGCGCCAAATCAAAAATGCAGAACCTCAGGCTTTATGAGGCTTTATGGCCGTTCTTCCAATATAAAACCATCCTCTCCCAAGACGACGAGCAGACTTTCCCAAAAGGGCCCGTCTGTTCTTTGCTGTAGCGGCGTCTCGTAAGAGCGCCGGTGGCTCAGACCGCAAGAATGCGGCGCTCTCACGAGACGCCGCTACGGCTCGGACAGATACGCTCTTGCCTCGATGGAAGCATTCGGCAACCATCCCGCATCGCAACTATGAAACCTATCCTGCTCTTCTCCTTTTTAGGCGTCGTCCTTACAATTACACTTACATTCAACGCAACGGCTCAGGTAGCCGACGGAAAGCCAGCCAGCCAACAAGAGAAACGTTTCGAACTTCCCGCGACAGATGATGGACTTGCTGGCGCGGGCCCCATTCGCCGGTACGATTGGTTCCGCAAACTTTGGGCACAACGCCGCAGCGCGTGGGCTCAACGCCTTCAGCAGGATCAAGGCGCCTTCGTCTTCCTTGGTGATTCGATCACGCAAGGCTGGGGGGATAATATGGGCGGAAGTTTCGCCGGGATGAAAGCCGCCAATCGAGGCATCAGCGGCGACACGACACGCGGCGTGCTCATCCGTTTGCAGGAAGATGCGCTTTCGCTCCGTCCCAGCGGGGTGGTCATTCTTATCGGGACAAACGATCTCGAGGAGCAGGCCGATCCCGAGACCATCGCCGGCAACTTGAAACTCATTCTTGCCAAATTGAAGGAACACAACGCGAAGATGCCCATCATCCTCTGCCAAGTATTTCCCAGCTCGGCGACCATGAAACGGCCTGCCGACAAGATCAAAAAGGTCAACGAACTTTACGCTGGCGTGGTGAAAGGCGATGCTCAAGTTACTTTCATCGAAACTTGGCCACTGTTTGCGGACGGACAGGGTGACGCGAAGAAGGAAGAATTTCCCGACTTGTTACATCCGAATCAGGCTGGTTATGCGAAATGGTCCGCGGCTTTGCGACCGATTTTCGCGACTCTCGGCTTGCTTGAAACCGAGCCGGACAATTTCGCGCTCGAGCCGGGTTTCATCAGTCTGTTCAATGGACGCGATCTGACGGGTTGGGGATTTCGCACCAACAATTTCGACGGCAAAACCGCCAGCAACGATGGCCGTTACGTGGCGAAAAATGGACGGCTCATTGTTACGATGCCGTCCGAAGGACGCAGGATTCAGCAGCTCTGGACCACCCGCGAATTCCCAAAGAATTTCACGCTGAAGCTTGAGTTCCGCGCCACGCCAAACGCCGACAGCGGCATCTTCATTCGCAGGCCCCAACTTCAGTGCCGCGATTACCTCATCGCCGGACCTTACAAGGAGCTTAAGCAGTATAAGCCGCAGGAGTGGAATGAAATCGTCGTTACCGTGAAAGATGGTGTTGCGCATTCCGCGTGCAACGGCGAAATACTGGAAGCGGCGTTGAAAGTGCCTGACACCGGTCCCATCGGTTTGGAGGGTGATCGCGGCCAGATGGAATATCGTCGCATCCGTTTGCAGGAATTGCCGTAGTCATTCATCCTAGAAACCGCAGTTGTGACCACGAAAAACACGAAAGACACGAAATAAGAGAAGATTGCGAAGACCAGGGAATTCACTCGCTGAGTGAAATCAACTACTAACTGAAGTCCTTCTTTTTTCGTGTCTGTGGTGTTTTTCGTGGTTTGAATCGCCGCGTTTAGGTTCGCCAGGACAGGCGGGACGCCTGCCTACGGGTTTACAGCTTCACGACACGGACATTGCTGATGTCTGGGTCGCTTTGAATTTCGTCCAAGACCGTTTCAGGAGGCACGCTATCCAAGTTCAATACGGTGAGCGCTTTTCCGCCGACATCGTCGCGGCTCAGGCTCATGCTGGCGATGTTCACTTGGTGCTTGCCCATCAACGTTCCGATGTAACCGACAATTCCGGGGCGGTCCCGGTTGTTCATCAGAAATAAAACTCCGGACGGGACAATTTCAACCGGCTGGCTGTTCACGCGAACGATGCGAGGTTCGTTGCGCTTCCCAAAAAATGTTCCGCCTGCCGAGACTTTTTGCTCTCCCGAATAAACTGCGACGTGCAACCACTCGCTGAAATCGGTTTCTTCGTTCGACTTGATCTCTTCAACGAGCAATCCCAATGAATGCGCCAGCGTTCGGACGTTGACTTGATTAACGTCCTTCCCACCCGCCGACGCCAAGAAACCTCTCAAGACTGAGCGCGTGATGGGATCGCCCGGCAGTTCGGTTGCTTTGCCCCCGTACGTAACGACGAGGCGATCGTTTCGCTTCGGAGCTAACTGCGCGAGCAGCCGTCCCAATTTCTCGCCCAAATGCAAGTAGGGTTTCACGAGCGCATAGGTCCTCGCGTCGAGGTTCGGCAGATTGACCGCATTCCGTACGGCGCCGCTGATCAAGTAGTCGGTGATGGCTTCGGCGACTTCAATGCCGACATTTTCCTGCGCCTCCTCTGTGCTGGCGCCGAGGTGCGGGGTCATGATCACTTGCGGCAAATTGCGCAGAGGAAAATCGGGCGGCGGAGGTTCAGCCTCGTAAACGTCCAGTGCTGCGCCGGCCACTTGGCCACTCTGTATGGCGGCGGCCAAATCAGTTTCGTTGATGATGCCACCGCGAGCGCAATTAACCACGCGCACACCCTTCTTCATTTTGGCGAAGGCCGCGGCATTGACCATTCCTTTGGTTTCGTCCGTCATCGCTGTGTGGACAGTGATGAAATCTGAGCGCGTGTACAACTCGTCGAGCTCCACCAATTCCACCTGTAACGCCTTTGCGCGAGACAACGAGAGGAACGGGTCGCAGGCGAGGACGCGCATGCCAAAGGCGATGGCCCTCCGCGCCACTTCGCTGCCAATGCGTCCCATGCCCAGAACGCCGAGCGTTTTGTTGTAAAGCTCGACTCCTTGAAACGCCTTGCGATTCCACTCGCCGGCTTTCATTGACATATGGGCTTGCGGAATCTTTCGGGCCAGCGCCATTAACATCGAGCAAGCTAACTCGGCCGTGGAAATCGTGTTCCCGCTCGGCGTGTTCATCACCACGATTCCGCGTTGTGTGGCAGCCTCGACGTCCACGTTATCGACACCGACGCCGGCCCGCCCCACGACGCGAAGTTTAGGCGCGGCTTCAATGACCTTGCGCGTAATCTTCGTTTCAGAGCGGACCACCATCGCTTCGACTTCACCGACTAAAGGCAGGAGTTCGGCCTCGGCAAGTCTTTTCGGCAGGACAACCACAGTGAACTCGGGCCTCTGCTCGAAAAGCGCGATACCTTTCGGCGAAATTGGGTCACAAATCATTACCTTCATACCTGAATGAATAAATAAAGGCGCGCAGTGTAGGGTCGGCAATTTTTGGGGTCAAATGTCAATGCGCTATCAGCCGAAGTTGCTTTTGGCGCATGAGCCATTTAAGTTGCCCCTGAGCTCCCCAAGCGGGAATTTCAACATAGGCCGCGCCTCCTTTATCGAGAGGCATCCCGGCAGCGTTGCGGGCGCCGATCAATCGCGCGATGTGCTCGGACAAACTCGGTTCATGGCCGGCCAGAAAAATTCTCTCGTCCAGCTGGCACGATTTCAATGCCCGAATGAGCGCGGCTGAGCCGGCTTCATTCTTAAGCGCGTTAGCAATCTCCACCTTCTTGCGGAATCGCATTGCCTTCGCGACGATCTGGGCCGTCTGTTCGGCGCGGACAAGCGGACTAGTAAGGATACGATCCGGCTTTACGCCTAATTTCCTCAAGGCGGCGCCAAGGATGCGAGCCTCCTGTTTTCCCTCGTTCGTTAGCTCGCGCGCGGCGTCCGTGGTGGCTTCATCGACGGCGGTCGCGTGCCTGAGGAAATATAGTTTCATAACCCTAGTCCCTGCGAGGGATGCTTCCCTTCTATCTCCGGAACAGCCAAAAAAGCAACGTTAGAATAAGGCTGAGCAGCAGGCAGGTTACGATGGGAAAGTGGAAACTGAAATTGCCTTTTGAATAATGGACGTCGCCAGGAAGCCGGCCCACCCAACTCTTGCCAAAGCCGAGCCACAGAACGACACCAACCGCAGCGATAATCAATCCGAGAAAAAACAAATATTTGCCGATCTCATTCATGCCTTTTTAGAAACGGCCATCACAATCCAAACGGCAGGACGGGCTGCCGCCGAGCCGTGATCCCGCTTCGGTCCGATTCGGTGAGGCAGGGACGGCGCGCTGTCCTGCTCTCCGCAAAATCGCGCAACGCAACAACTCTTGGATGCATCGCCTCGCTCGGACAGCGCGGCGCGCCGTCCCTGCCTGGCAAAATGCGAACAGCATCTTTTTCATCGAGTCCACCGTCTTAATCACATAACGTCTGACATTCAATTAAGCATCTCATTTTCTTTATGCCAACAATTGCGCTTCTCGGAACCATGGACACTAAAGGCGAAGAATTCGGTTTTGTCGCCGAACAAATTCGACAACGCGGCCACAAGACTTTCGTGATCGACGCCGGGATTCTGGACGAACCCAAACTGAAGCCAGACATGCCCCGCGAAGAAGTGGCCGCTGCGGCTGGCATCGACTTCTCCACGTTGCGAGGGAAGCAAGACCGAGGCGAGGCTGTCAAAGTAATGTCTCTGGGCGCACCGATTGTCCTGGCGCAGCTCGCGCAGGAGAAAAGAATCGACGGCGTGATTTCACTCGGTGGCGGAGGAGGAACGGCCATTGGCACATCGGCCATGCGGAATTTGCCGATTGGTTTTCCGAAGCTCATGGTTTCGACGCTTGCGAGCGGCAACACTTCACAATACGTCGGAGTGAAAGACATCGTCATGTTTCCGAGCATCGTCGATATCGCCGGCCTCAATCGGATTTCGCGGCAGATTTTGAGCCGAGCGGCCGGCGCGATTTGCGGCATGGTCGAGGCCAAACCTCCCGCGGTCGAAGACAAGCCAATCATCGTCGCCAGCATGTTCGGCAATACCACCGATTGCGTGCAATACGCGCGGCGAATTCTCGAGGATGCCGGTTATGAAGTGCTGGTCTTTCATGCCACGGGGTCGGGCGGGCGGACGATGGAATCGCTGATCGAATCCGGAATGGTCGCGGGTGTTCTCGATGTGACCACGACTGAATGGGCGGACGAATTAGTGGGCGGATTTCTGAGCGCTGGACCGACTCGTTTAGAGGCAGCGGCAAAACACGGTGTCCCGGCCATTGTCACTCCAGGTTGCCTGGACATGGTCAATTTTTACGCTCCGGAGACGGTGCCGACGAAATACCAAGGACGGACCTTTTATCAGCACAACCCACAAACGACCTTGATGCGCACAACGCCGGATGAATGCGCGCAACTGGGCAAAATCATCGCCCAAAAACTCAACGCATCGACGGGGCAGATCACGGTATTGATTCCGTGGAAGGCGATCAGTGTCATCAGCGCGCCCGGCCAAAAGTTTCATGATCCCGGCGCAGACAAAGCATTATTCGACGCGCTGAAAACGAATCTGCGGAAGAACATTGAAGTCATCGAAATGGATTGTGCAATCAATGACCCGCCCTTTGCCGAAGCGTCTGCGCACGCGCTGTTGCGTAACGTAAGACGGCTCAACTAAAAGACCATCGGGACCATCGGAGTGCAGGCCAATATTTGCTTGAAATCCTGCGACTGGAAATCAGATTGCTGAGCTATGGGACTTATCCGTGCGAAGATTGAAGTTGTGAACAGCGACGATGTTGCGTTACACCGCCGCGGTTACTTGCGAAAAGAAGAAATCCGCAAAATGGAGATCAACGCCTTGGTGGATACTGGCGCCTACATGATGGCTATCAACGAAACGATTCAAACCCAACTCGGTTTAGCTAAACTTGGAGAAGAGCTATTTGAAAATGCCGATGGATCGAAGCAGAGTTTTGAGATTGTGGGCCCAGTGGATATTCACTTCGAAAACCGGCGGACAGTCTGTCGAGCACTTAAACTGCCTGGCAATGCCGAACCTCTCCTTGGAAGCATTCCTTTGGAGGATATGGACGTGTTGATCGACCCCAAGCAGCAAAGACTAATCGTCAATCCATTGCACCCTTACATTCCGGAAAAACCGTTGAAGTAAGCTGACCAGAGCCTGTCCCCAAATACGTTGTTTCAAGTCTTTGTCGTAAAACTTCGTCGAAAACTTTGTCGAAGATGCCGCCATGTCTTCGACGAAGTTCAGGATAAAGTTTACGACGAAGACCGAAAACACGTGTTCTGGGACAAGCCGCCTAACTAACTAACTAAGGCCCTTAAGACGCGCTCTTGCTTTCGCGCGCAATGATCTCTTGCATCGCCAGCACATCGAGTTTGTCTTTGTCTCGCCACGAACCTTGCTTGAGATAGACCAAGTCTTGCGGTGAAATGTAGGGGATGCGGACGCCGCTTGTTTCTAAATACCGAAGCCGAGGCCGGAAATCCTCCAACGATCTGCCGCGCATTCGAGTGAAAATATCCAGATCGAAATCCTCCATCACGCGGATCGAGCCTTCCTGAGGGACAAACTCCTCGGGTTTCAGCTCACGAGCCCAGCCTTCACCCCAGCGTTCAAGACAAGCGAGGAGCCTGCAGATGTTATCTGGGGCTTCCTTGACGATGATATCGAGGTCCTCCGTGAATCGAACGTAACCGCTGGCGATGACGGCAACGCCACCGACTACGGCGTAATCAACCCCCGAGGCGATCAGGCCGGCCAACAACCTTTCGAATCGGGAAATACTCTCCTTCGCGGATGAGTTCACGGGTCTTTGCAATGTTACGCACGAATAGCTGCATGTCCTCCAACAGCGCGAGCACTCGGTTTGGATCGCGAGGACGACCGACGATCCTGTGGATTGGCTGTTGCATCGGTTCGACCTGAAATTCCGATTCCATGTTCAAATTTAAGCGGAGCTGCCTGTCTCGGTCAATGGCAGGCTTATTTGCTATTTGCCAAATTTCACTGCCTTCAACGCTTCCTTCCGCACCGGTATCTTCTTGAACTTCTGCGTCAACTGCGTGAGCGAATCTTCGACGGCCAACCGTTCCAAGCTCGACGCGCCGACAAAACCGAGCGCATCCGTGTGTTCGTTGATGTAAGCCGCATCTTCCGGTCTCGAAATCGGACCGCCATGCGATAAGAAGATAATGTCCTTACGCACACGGCGTCCGGCATCGATGATCGCTTGCACGCGCTTCACCGAATCATCCATCGTCACGGTCGCATTCTTCACACCGATTGTTCCGCCAATTGTGGTTCCGACGTGAGCGATGATCGCATCGGCTCCGGCCTCAGCCATGGCTTTCGATTCGTCCGGTGTGGCGACATACACGACCGTGAACAAATCCATCTTCCGGGCAAGCGCGACCATCTCGAATTCCTTCTTCACGCTCATGCCGGTCTCTTCGAGAATCTGCCGGAACATGCCATCGACAATGCAATGCGTTGGGAAATTGTTCACGCCTGAGAAACCCATTTCCTTGACGCGCAGCAGCCAATGCCACATGCGACGCCGAGGATCGCTTGCGTGAACCCCGCAAATCACCGGCACTTCCTCAACAATCGGCAACACTTCATGTTCGCCAATTTCCATGGCAACAGCATTAGCGTCTCCATAGGCCATCAGACCGGCCGTGGACCCGTGTCCCGCCATGCGAAAACGGCCGGAGTTATAGATGATAATCAGATCACCGCCGCCGCGCTCGATAAACTTGGCGCTAATGCCCGTTCCAGCTCCGGCGGCGATAATGGGTTGTCCCTTCGCGAGGGTGGCGCGGAGGCGTTCAACAACTTCTTTGCGGGTGTAAGGATTGCCCTTTCCAGTCCAAGGATTTGGCATAATTCAGTTCGATGTTCTGTTTCGCCGTGATGAACTTCCGATGCTCGTCAGTCGAGGTTTTGCTTTCTGAAAAACTGGGCGACCTTGCACATTTCTATGAAGAAAAGCAACTCCGCGCTGGTCCAACTGTTCAATGCTGCACCATGGTAATCGTAGCGGCGGGCATCCTGCCTGCCGTAGAGCCGGGCATCTTGCCCGGCGGATCATGCGTTGCGATCTGAAAGGCAAACAGGAAGTTTCAAGCTGTCGCTCCGGGCGGCAAGATGCGCGCCCTCTACGGCAGGCGGGATGCCTGCCGCTACCGACCAAACCGACCAATATCGGTCCAATCGGTCCAATGTTCATGGTTGACCCGAAAACAATCCTGAGTAAGCTGACCCAATCACCTCGCAACTTGTGAGCAAACGCAAATCATTTATGGAACAGAATAATAACCTAGCAACGGCCGGCGGTGACACGCGCCGGGATTTCATTAAGAAAGCAGCGACGGCTGCCGCTGCGGTCGCCACTGTGAACGCTTTCAAAACGCCGGTCTATGGCCAGAACCAAGCTCCTTCCTCTGGACGAGTCATCGGGGCCAATGATCGTATTGGCGTTGCGGTAATCGGTGTTGGCGAAGGCATCGGCAAAAACCATCATGAAGGCATTTACAAGAACGCCGCCGCCAACAATGTCGTCGTTGCTGCCGCTTGTGACCTGTTCAACAAGCGCCGCGATTGGGCCAAGGCTAAGGCTGGCCTCAAAGATTCCGACGTTTACTCGGATCACCGCAAGCTTCTGGAGCGAAATGACATTGATGCCGTCGTAGTCGCCACTCACGATCCGTGGCACGCGCCGATCGCCATCGACGCCATGAACGCTGGGAAACACGTCTATTGCGAAAAGCCGATGACGCGCTACCTGAGTGAGGCATTCCAGATTTACGACACCGTCAAGAAGACCGGACGCATCTTCACGGTGGGTTCACAAGGTTGTTCGGCTGGTGCGTGGCACAAAGCTGCAGAGTTGATTAGGGGAGGCAAGATCGGAACCTTGGTTTGGGGACAAGGTTATTATTGCCGCAACAATCCCAAGGGCGAGTGGAACTACAAGATCGAAGACGAAAGCACGCCAGAGAACATCGATTGGAATCGCTGGCTTGGCCCGGTCTCGAAACGGCCCTTCAGCGCGGACGCTTTCCATCGCTGGCGGAAGTACTATCCGTACTGCTCAGGTCTGTTGGGAGATCTCGTGCCGCACCGGCTCCATCCCCTGATGCTCGCGAGCGGAAACCCCGAGTTTCCGAACCGCGTCATGAGCATTGGAACGAAGCATGTTCATACGGACCGCCTAACACCCGGAACACCGGAACGCGACGTGCCCGAACATGTGCAACTGGTCGCGGAGTTCCCGAGCGGCTACATGGTCACGGTTACGTGCAGCACCGTGAATGCGAAGAGCCCTGGTTTCGTGATCTACGGCCACAAAGGCATTCTTCAGATCGGCAGCTCGGGCGAGGTCGTCGAGATGGTCCCGGAGAAGGACTTTACCGCCGAGTTCGAAGGCCTTTCGGAAACCGAACGCAAAGAGTTGGCCCTCGATCCTATCAAAGGCCTCCAATCCGAAGACATTCGCGTGCATGAAAAGAACTGGTTCGATTGCATTCGCACCGGGAAGCAGCCGAATGCAGGTATCGATCTGGCGATTCGTGTCCAGACTGTCATCGCGCTGGCTGAGATGTCAGAGCGCCTGAAGTCTGTCTGTCTCTTCGACGAAAAGACACGCAAGGTCACCGACGGCCACGGCAAGGAAATTCAGCCAATCAGCTACGGCACGTTGCCGCTCTCTTAACATCTAACGCCTGTTTTACAAGCAACGGGGTTCCGCCGGTCACAGCGCCTGCGGAACCCCGCATGCTTTTGGGCAAACAATTCCGCGAGCACCTCGGAAGTGATCAATCAACGATATGGAGACTGTCGCAATCGCACGAAATGCCATGGCGACGCGCTTCGAGATTCTGCTCCACGGTGAAGACGCTTTAGTCTTGCGCGCCGCGGGAGAGGAAGCGCTCGACGAAATCGAACGCCTTGAAGCGCAACTGAGCCTTTATCGTCCATCCAGCGAGATCAGTGGAATCAATGCGCGCGCTGCTTCTGGTCCGGTCCGAGTCGAGCCGGAACTATTTCGGTTGCTGCGTCGCGCCCAACGTTTGTCTGAAGAGAGTGGCGGGGCGTTCGATATTACCATCGCGCCGCTCGTGAAATGTTGGGGCTTCATGGGAGGGACAGGAAAATCGCCTGACCCGGAACAAGTCTCTGAAGCTCGCTCGGTCGTCGGAATGCATTTGGTGATTTTCAACGACAAGAACTCGACGATTCAATTTGCCAAAGAGGGCGTGATGCTCGACCTGGGATCGATTGGAAAAGGTTATGCCTTGGAACGGGCCGCTCAAATGTTGATCGAGGCCGGCGTCACCAGCGCGCTCTTGCATGGAGGCGCCAGCACTGTCCACGCCATTGGGGCGCCGCCGAACGCCGAGTTCTGGAAAGTCGCGGTCAGCTCCCCACAGCCTCGCGAGCTCCATATCCAACCGAGTCTGGCCCTGGTCCCAGCAACTTCACCGCGAAGCGAACCCCTTGGTGTTCTGCCTCTTCGGGACGAGTCGCTGTCGGTTTCCGGCGTTCATGGCAAAGCATTCACGGAGGGAGACAAAACGTTTGGCCATGTTATCGACCCAAGAACCGGCCAACCGGTCCAGGGCGCGCTCATGGCCGCCGTGGCGCTGCCGTCACCGACCGAAACCGATGCTCTTTCGACGGCTCTCTTGACTTTGGGTCCGTCAGGACATGCACAGATTTCTGGCCTGAGACCGGGTATCCGCACGCTTCTTTTGACCCGAATCGAAGGAGAAAATGGTTGGAAAATCGAAGCAAAAGGATTTTAGGGGTTGGACAGATTTTGTCCAACCCACTCGTTTTTAATGCCGCAAAAACATTTCACCAAAAGGATACGAAATGAAAACTTGCGGCAACAATCTAGAACCCGAACCGATATGGAAAAGCATGCTTGGCTGCGTGGCAGTGGCTATCCTGTTTGCGCTCGCTTTGATCGTGCTTTAATTGCTTCCGTCAAACAGGGCTAAGCGCGTCTGGAAATTACGTAACGGACTCTTCATCTGTTGGATCGAGTCTCCGTTGGTGCTCTTTAACAAAGGAACTAAAGCCAATTGGCTTTCAATTCAATTCTAGAACATGATTTTTCGGCAAAATCGTTTGCCATAGGAGCCTATGGAACAGTTTCAATTTCATCCCGCCATAGCCCGGTGGTTTACGGAGAAATTCGGTTCGCCCACTGAACCTCAAACCCGCGGGTGGCGCGCGAAGCGGACAAAATCATTCGGTTGGAGCAAGCCGGGGATGTGAGTGATCTTACCGTCGAACAGGCCCTGAAAGTGGGCAAGCTAGCCGCCAGTCTGCGGCCGTACTACGCTAAGACGCTTAGCTTAGCGCTCTGTTGTTCACTTGAGTTTCAGTGACGGATAAATCGGCGATTCAGGACGCGGCGCCAGCGTTTGCCGTTGTGGGTCAGCAATCAAGTCCAGTTCTTCCATTACTACCTGCCCGATCAATGCTTCGCTCAGAGGCGGTCCGACAATACATTCCGTGGTCATGGCCCGGTCTCCGATTCTGATCGTGACCGCGCCCGCAACTGGACGCTGGTCCCTTTGTTCGTCCGCGTATGAGACGATTACGGTCCGCTGTGTCTCAAGCCCTAACTTGTCTACCACGTCTTGAGGCAGTGCCAGCATAACTGCCCCGGTATCCGCAACAGCCTTCATAGAGTGTTTGCGAACGCGATCTTCTTTCAATCGCGTCTGTTTTTGCAGCGCGCGGTCCACGAAGTTTTCCAATTCAATATCAACGACGATCTCGCCCATGATTCTTGACTGCCAGCAAAAGAGATCGGCGTCAAGTTTTGGCAAGCAGAGTTTCGGATGGGCATTAGACGGCGCCCGCGTAGCGCATCTATCCGACTCTAGTATCGTGGATGACATTCCGGCCAATCTGAATGTGCTGCGCGAAGTCCTCGAGCCGCGAGGCTTCCGGATTTTTGTGGCGCCGCGCGGTGATGTGGCGCTGAAGCTCGCCCGTTCCCAGTCTCCAGACCTCATCCTGCTGGACGTGATGCATCATTTGTGAAATCACCGTTCCGGCAGGCGCGATTAGCCGGCCATCGAGCGTTTCGACGGCGGACGACAATTCATGGCCGGCAAAAGTTCGGTCAGCCGCAGGTTCGAAGTTCTGGTTTCGTGGCCATACGATCGGGGCAGTTCAGAACTACCCCTGTCAACGCGCCACAAGCCAAACAAACAGACAACGAAAGTCATCCGTTGCATTTACCCTTTGCGAACAGAAGTCCGGTGGTGCTTAATATTTGCATGCGATCTCGAGTTCAAATTGCGTTATTCGTGAGTCGCAAACTAAGCCGCCTCGCTACTGTCTCGGTCTTGTTATGGCCGGTGCTCGCCGTGATCTCGCCGCCTGCCGCCGATGCCAAGAAACATTGGGCCTTCACTCCGCCCATGCAGCCAGTCGAGCCCGACGTGAAGAACAAAGCTTGGGTCCGCACAGCGATTGACCGCTTTGTTCTCGCGCGCTTGGAGAAAGAAAACCTGACGCCTTCGACCGAAACGGACCGCGTCACATTGATTCGGCGTTTGAGCTTCGATCTGATCGGATTGCCGCCGTCACCTGCCGAAATCGAAGCCTTCGTGTCGGACCAAAGCTCGCATGCCTACGAGAAACTTGTCGAACGACTCTTAGCTTCTCCGCATTTCGGCGAGCGCTGGGGACGGCATTGGCTGGACGCTGTCGGATACGCGGATTCCAACGGCTATTTCGACGCGGATACGGATCGGCCTCTCGCCTATAAATACCGTGATTACGTCATAAAATCGCTCAATGACGACAAGTCATTCGACCGTTTCATTCAAGATCAAATCGCTGGAGATCAGCTCGTCGATTTCAAACCGGAAGGAGACGTTACGCCGGATATGGTCGATGCGTTGATTGCCACACACCTGCTGCGCAATGCTCCGGATGGCACGGGCGAAAGCGACGGGAATCCACTCGAACAAAAGGTGGACCGGTACTCGGTGCTTGAAGGGAACGTTCAGATTCTCGGCTCAGCGTTCCTCGGCCTGACGGTGCAATGCGCGCGTTGTCACGATCACAAGTTCGAACCGATCACCCAGAAGGAGTACTATCAACTGCAGGCGATTCTGCGTCCGGCTTACGATCCGGAACGTTGGATCAAGCCGAACGACCGCGCGATCTCGATTGGTTCACGCTCCGAGCGGGAGGAGAATAAACAGCGCATCGGGACATTCGAACGTGAATTGAATGCCGTGAAGGAAAGCATCGAGGGCATGATCGCGCCGTTCCGCAAGGTAATCCTCACTGAGAATTTGGAACAGCTTGCGGAACCGGTCCGCACGGCGATCAACAAGGCGCTCGAGACGAAAGAAAAGGAGCGTAACGAGCAAATGAAGGCTCTGTTGAAGGAGCACGAATCTCGAGTCCAAATCAAAGATGACGCAGTGTTGAAACGTTTCCCGGAGCTGGCAACGGGCTACGAGACACTCAAGCTATCTCTGAAGAAACGAGAAAGCGAACGGCCTGCGCGGTTGCCGCTGATTGCCGTGCTCACCGAACCGACATCGGCGCCACCGTCGCATCGTGTTCTGGTGCGAGGCAATTACGCGAAAGAGGGTGACGCTGTCGAGCCAGGCGTTCCCGCAATCCTTTGCAGTATGAACAACAAGTTCGCGCATGGCATGAGCACGAATGCGACAAGCGTTTCGTCGCGACGATTGGCTCTCGCGCGTTGGTTGACTTCACGCGAGAACCCAGCCGTGGCTCGCGTGTTGGTCAACCGGATTTGGCAACGATATTTCGGCGAAGGCTTGGTCGCCACGGTGGACAATTTCGGCGTTACTGGAGCGAAGCCGAGTCATCCCGAGCTTCTGGATTATTTGGCGGTTCAATTCATGCAATCCGGCTGGCGCGCGAAAGCATTGCATCGACTTATCGTTACGTCGGCGGTTTATCGGCAGTCGAGCCGATTGCGCGAAGAAGCGTTTGCGGCTGACCCCGACAACAAATTGCTTTGGCGGTTTCAAATGCGCCGCCTGGATGCGGAGGCCTTGCGCGACGCGATGCTTTTTGCCTCAGGAGAGTTGGACCCGGCGGCTGGCGGTCCTTACGTTCCGGCCGAAAAAAATGACGAAGGCCAATACGTTGTTGGCGAAAAGGCGGCAGGAGCAAAGCGCCGCTCGATTTACTTGCAACAACGCCGAACTAAGCCGGTCACGATGCTGGAGATTTTCGATAGCGCGCAAACCGGCCTGAATTGCACGCGGCGCAACACGGCCACAGTGCCGTTGCAGTCGCTCGCATTATTGAATTCGGATTTCGTGCGGCAGCGCAGCAAGGCGTTGGCAAAGGAACTCTCAGCGCAAGCCGCGGCTGATCCGAACAACGGAATTCAGTTCGCCTTCGAGCGGACACTCGGACGCGAACCAAAGAAGGATGAGCGCAAGGCGGCCGAAGAGTTTTTAGAAACACAATCGAAGCAATATGTCGGCGGAAATATCCAGGAAGCCGTTTGGGCCGGCTTCGCGCAAATGCTTTTTGCCAGCAATGCGTTCCTCTATGTGGATTAGGCTAAACTAAACGCGGTTGGCAGGTTCGCCCTGCCTTAAAATTGATTTGTTCAATCTAAAGGCGAAATGCACCAATGTCGTAAGTCTCGATTTAATCCCGCGAGGGTGAATCCGCGTTTCTAATGATATGCACGACATCTGGCACAAGCGAGTCATGGCAATGCTGGCAATGGCATTTGCGGTCGTCGTGCTCAACGGATTGATCGATCGCGGTCCGAAGTTCCACGGCAAATCGGCGAATGCGTGGGTGAAGGAACTCGGCTCGCCTGGTGGCAACAAAGGCCAAGCGATGAATGCGTTGCTGCGCTTAGGTTGCCCGGAGTCAGGACCGCACTTGATTTCAGCTCTTGAATCGCAAGGTACGCCTGGCTACCGCAGTCTCTGGCCGAAACTTCCTGACTCTTTACGAAAGCATCTGCCCGATCCCAACGCTCGACTTTACCAAACTCGCTACCATGCGGTGGTGGTTCTCAAAGAATTTGGGACATCGGCCAGCGGAGCGATCCCTGCATTAGTGCATTTGCTCGATGAACCGAACCCAAGCTTCCGTTGCAACGTCATCGCAGCTCTCGGGGAAATTGGGCCGAATGACAGCGCTGCGATTTCCGCATTGCGCAAGATGGCCGAAGACAAAGACCCGTTCATTCGCAGCACAGCTTCGGCGGCGTTGGCCAAGGCAAGTTCAAAGCCCAAGGACTAATCAATCAATTCGTCGTTCGGGCGGTGCATTGTTTCTCCGCTTAGGCACTGAGAAGTCCGCCTCGGACGAAATCAACAGTTCGTCTGGAGCATCGGGAAAGGCCCCGAGAATCGCCTGACTGCCCATGATCACAAATTCCCGCTGACCACTTATTCCGCTGGCTGCTCGGAGAACATGCTCAAGTTCCGAGCGCCTCATACTTAAGGAGGATACCCTTGCGCTCGGCTTCAGTGAGAATTCCACAGAAGGGATCGGATTGCCGTCGCCTTCGGCCCTCTTCGCTATCTTCGGTTAGAAGATTTAAGACTGTCTCGCGGTCGAATCTTTCGATGATCTCCTCCCATTCCTGCAACGCGCGCGGCCAGGGTTTTCGCGTTTGTTTCCAGCGCTGCAGATTGACTCGAGCGCTTTCGAAGAGCTCAGGCTTACGCCGAATTTTCGCGGCAATCAGCGTCGCCATTTCCAAGCTGCGCGCGTCGATCCACTCGTGTGAGCGCTTGCGCAGCGGCCGTTGAGCAAGATTGGACATGGCACTCTCAAATTATCCAAAGCGACGCAGGATGGCCATTCAATTCAAGAATTTGACACGCAAAAACCGTCCCGCCTACACTCTCGCCCCATGAGTAAAACCAAAGTGGCGTTGCTGGGAGCGGGCTTCATCGCCGACATTCACATCGAATCGTATCATCGTTTTGTGCCGGATGCGGAGGTTGTCGCCGTTTACACGCGCAAGGCAGACCGCGCGAAAGCATTCGCGCGCAAACACGGCATTGCGCGTTCCTTCAGTAATCTGGAGAAAGCGATCACCGATTCCGGTTGCGATGTGGTTGACATTTGCTTGCCGAATTTTCTGCATCATCGCGCGGTGCTCGCCGCAGTGAAGGCCGGCAAACACATTATCATCGAAAAACCGCTGGCGATGACGTTGGACGAGGCCAATGAGATGATCGCGGTGTGCAAGGCAAACAAACGAAAATTGATGTATGCCGAAGAACTTTGCTTCGCGCCCAAGTACGAACGCGTCCGCAAACTTGTGAACGAAGGCGCCGTGGGAAAGATTTTTCAGATGCGCCAATGCGAGAAACATTCGGGACCGCACAGCGATTGGTTCTACGATATCAATCAGTCCGGCGGCGGCGCGCTCATGGACATGGGCTGTCACGGTTTGGCCTGGTTTCGTTGGATGCTCGGCGGAAGACCGAAAGCGCTCAATGTCTATGCGCACATGCAAACCGGTTTGATTCACAAAGGCCGCACGCGCGCCGAGGAGAACTCAGTCTGCACGGTCGAATTCGAGGGCGGTGCGATTGGCATTGCCGAAAACAGTTGGGCCAAGCACGGCGGCATGGACGACCGCGTCGAGGTTTATGGAACTGATGGTGTCATTTACGCCGATCTTTTTGTTGGCAATTCGGCGTTGACTTACAGCCGGAAAGGGTACGGATACGCGATGGAGAAAGCCGGTTCCACCAAAGGTTGGACCTTCACCATTTTCGAGGAGGCTTTCAACCAAGGATACCCTCAGGAATTGAAACATTTCATCGAGTGCGTTCGCGAAGACAAAACACCGCTCGTGACTGGTGAAGATGGGCGCGCGGTGCTCGAACTGATGTGCGCAGCCTATCAATCAGCCCGGACCGGGCAGAAAGTTCCACTGCCCTTCCGGCCTAAGATGGCCAAGCCGGTCGATCTCTGGATCGGTTAAGCACGAGAACACCGCAGGGATACGATAGACGCGGAGAATGAGCGTTCTTATCTAAATCGCCTCGCTCTGTAATGCAACAGGTGAAAGTCCTGCATTTTTTAAGAAGATTTTTGGCTCCTGGTTTGAACAGAAGATCGCAAAGGACGCAAAGATGACGGAATTCGAAAACCCCTTTGCGGTTAATCAAGTCACGTTTTTTCGGGTTGTCCTCGGTCAAATTGGATTTCTAAGGCAAGGCATGAATATTTTGCGTTTTGATAATGAGACGGGCTGGGTCGAGGGTGTCGCCACGTTTTGGCGGGATCGGCTTCGGCTCAATCCGCGGCTTCGCATCTGCCTCCCGTCGGGACACACCCCAAACCCGATTTTCGCTGCAATGGTCCGGGCCGTTCAACAGAAACAGGTCTCGTTCCAACAGGCTGCTGTCTTTACGCTCGATGAATTCGGCGGTCTGGCGCCGGAAGATCCCGGCCGCTGCAAGAACGCATTGCTCGAGCACTTGATGAATAGGATCGATCTGCCGAAAGCGCAGTTTTACGCGCTCAACCCGGACGCGCCAGATTTGGAGAAGGAATGCCGCGCATTCGAAAGCGCAATCGGCGGCCCCCTCGACCTCGTGTTGCTCGGCTTGGGTTTGAATGGGCACTTGGGTATGAACGAACCTGGATCGTCGGTGAACAGCGGCACTCGCAGGACCGATCTGCACGAGAGCACAATCCAGGCCTCCGCAAAGTACGTCTCGCACCAGCAACTGCCGCGTTGGGGATTGACCATCGGCTTGAAACAGATTCTCGAAGCGAAGGAAGTGTGGCTTATCGCGAACGGCGCGAAGAAGGCAGAAATCATTCGCCGCACTGTCACCGGGCCAATTGATGAATCTGTGCCCGGTTCGTTGTTGCGGAAGCACGTCAATTGTTCCCTGTTTATGGACGCGGCGGCAGCGAGTAGGTTGTGAAAGCCGAATTTCGAGTTTGTCCTTTCGGTGGCAGTGCGTCGATCAAGCACCGTTTGGCGTAGCGCAGACTCATCTGGACTCATCTGGTGCTGAGCTTGTCAAGCATCACGCGACATGCGAGCATCTTGGGCAAATTCACGATGAACCTTAAGCACAGCCCGTTCGCGATAAATCGCCGGTCGTTTCTCGGATTGGCTGGCGGCGGGTTAGGTTGTTTGGCGTTGTCGCATCTAAGAGCGCTCGAGGGTCTCGCTTCCTCTCCCAAGATTGCCAAAGCGGTTAACCCGCTCGCACCGAAGCTTCCTCATTTTGCACCTCGCGCGAAAGCGGTCATTTGCTTATTTCAGCACGGCGGCCCAAGCCAGATGGATTTGTTCGATCCGAAGCCGGAACTAATCAAACGCAGTGGCCAAGATTATCCCGGCAACGATTTGGAAATTCATTTCGACAAGCAAGCGGGCAAGTTGTTGGAATCGCCATTCAAATTCCAAAGTCGTGGACAGTCCGGCGTGGAACTCTCTGAACTCATCCCGCACACCGCCTCGATTGTCGATGAGATCACGCTGGTCCGTTCGATGACGACCGATTCAGTCGATCACGAATCGGCATTGCGCATCATTCATTCCGGAAAATTTCAGGCGGGCCGACCGACTTGGGGTTCGTGGGTGCTATATGGCCTCGGAACCCAGCGGCAAGATTTGCCGGCCTACGTTGTTTTGGCTGATCCCGGAGGGTTGCCCATCGACGGAATTCGCAACTGGTCGAGTGGTTGGCTGCCGGCGATTTATCAGGGAACGCAAATTCGTTCTTCCGGTTCCCCGATTTTCAACCTGGCCACGCCGAACGATATTCCGCCCGGGGCGCGAGTGAACCAACTCAATTTTCTGGAAAAGCTCAATCACGCGCATCTGCGCGATCACCCGGAGAACACCGAACTGCAAGCGCGAATCAACAATTACGAATTGGCTGCGCGCATGGAGACGTCAGTAAACGACGTGCTCGATCTTAGCCAGGAATCTGCAGAAACGCGCAAGCTTTACGGGCTCGATCATGCGAATAAACCGACGGCGAATTACGCCAAGCGTTGTCTGATGGCGCGGCGGTTGGTCGAAAAGGGCGTGCGCTTTGTGCAGATTTATCTTTCTGGCCAACCGTGGGACACGCACGACAAGAACGCCGAAAAGCTGAAGGACCTTTGCCTGATGACCGATCAGCCGAGCGCCGCTTTGGTGATGGATTTGAAACGTCGAGGCCTGCTCGATTCAACCATTGTAATTTGGAGTGGTGAGTTTGGGCGCTTGCCAATTTCACAAGGCAAGGATGGGCGCGACCACAATCGCCACGGATTTTCGCTTTGGCTCGCAGGAGGCGGCCTCAAGCAAGGGTACGTTCACGGAAGCACGGATGACTTTGGTTACAAAGCCGCGCACGATCCGGTCCGTGTCTATGATTTGCATGCGACGCTTTTGCAGGCGCTCGGCCTCGATCACGAACGGTTGACCTACCCACACGAGGGGCGCGAGGACACCTTAACGGATGCAGTCGTGACGGAGGCGAAGGTAGTGCATTCGCTGTTTGCTTGAGCGCCGCAGCACCGGAATTGAACAGAAGACCACCGAGAGCGGGTGTGTGGTTTGTCAACGGGAGACCTTGATTTTTTCCTCTGAAGAGTTTTCGAGGAAGAGAAAGGCCGCCAAAGTTGGTGGCGCTCCCTCCTTCCGGTTTTCTCGTTTTCTTGGTCACTGACTTTATACTCTGGTGCATGGATGGTTTCAACTTCGGTTAGACCAGCCCGTATTCTTGAGCCAAAGTGGAGGGCATGGAGGGAGCTGGCTTTGGCGTGAACTTCTTGTGTGGGTCTAGGATGTAAACCCGGCCCGCCTGGAGCCTTTGGGCGATCTCTTGATAATAAGCGCTCCGGCTCTTGCCGACTTTGGCCGCCAGCTCTTTGGCGGGAGCCACTTGAGTGATGATCTTGCCGATCTTGATTTCCACCGACAGATCGATCTGTTCTAAGGGAGTCCATAGGCCCCTCAACAAATACCAGAGTGCCACGGCCAGCTTGCGCGCCATCGCCGCCACCACCAAGTTCTTCTGACCTTTGCGCGCCAAGAGTTTTCGGCCCCACTGGGCCCGGGGTATTCGGGCGCAACGCGGAATGGCTTGGGCACCTTCGATCAAAAGACAGCGCAGGTCTTTGCGTCCATGACCTCCAATGCCGCCGGTCCATTTTTCCTGGCCGCTGTCGTCAAAGGCCGGATTGAGTCCCAAATATTTGACCAGGCTGCCGGGACGGGCAAAGCGCTTGATGTCCCCAATGATCGCCACCAACGCAAAGGCGGTCAGATCGCGCACGCCGCACAACTGCACCGCCGCAAGCATCAGGGGGTCACTTAAGACCTCCTGGGCGATCAAACCGCGCCAGTGGCGGCGTTGTTGATCGGCATGGACCAGTT
>Ga0194121_10000505_pt1 | contig 68788 bp, 76 predicted proteins | sample TA2MahCa50mmetaG_FD_148609 | JGI IMG/M metagenome (GOLD analysis project Ga0194121, IMG submission 148609) | Freshwater microbial communities from Lake Tanganyika, Tanzania - TA2015020 Mahale Deep Cast 50m | ecosystem: Environmental > Aquatic > Freshwater > Lake | place: Tanzania: Lake...
CGCAAGGGTGGGCGAGTATCCTATAATCCACTCATCTTTAAAATCATTCGTCGTTCCTGTTTTTGCCGCTACTGAAAATCCTGGAATATATAAATATGAATGAGTGCTGAAGATTGGCGCGCGTGCCACATCATCCGAAAGAATATTTGATATTTGCGCCGCAACTTGTTCAGGAATTACTCGTTCCGGATTTGAGCGCGGTTCTTCCAGCAAAGCTCCGGATTTGTCAAAAACTCTTGGATTTAGATTTTGCTGTTGTAGTGTTTTCATATACAAAATTGTGGCATATCCGCCTATTCCCCGCGCCACCCGATACTCGTGCGGCGCAGTTCTGCGCGAAGCGCGCGGCTATGCGGGAGAGTTTGCGAAACAAGGGACCAGAATCTCGCGGAGTGGTTTAGCTCCCCGAGGTGGCAGAGTTCGTGAACAATAATGTAGTCGGCGAGGTGGGGCGGGAGCAGGGCGACTGTATAATTGAAATTGAGGTTTTTCTTGCGCGAACAGCTTCCCCACCGTGAGCGTTGATTTCGTATCGTAATACTGTTCCACTTGAGACCATAGTGGCGGTTGAAATGCGCGAGGCGGTTCTCCACCAGCGCGCGTGCTCTTTCTTTGTGTTCCGTGAAATGCTTCTTGCGGCTAAACCGCTTGGCGGGAGGTATGGGAGGAAATTTGCTGAAGTACGTAATTTTTCGGAGCACCCACGCGGCTTTCTCTTTGATAAACGCATCAATCCGGTGCTCCGGCATCCGCTCTGGCGCCGACACCATGAACACGCCTCCGCACGCGACAGATAGCCGCACACTCCTTGACCGCTTGCTTTGCAAAAGCGTGTAGCGTATGTTCTGTTCTCCAAGCGTAATGGTTTTCTCCATATCGTGTGCCCAGTTCTTTCATCTGTCTCACCGTTCTCTTGGCACCTCCATTGCGGCTGGCGACACTATCCGACACGGAAAAGCAGAATGCCCGCGACGATAAGAGCGACGCCGATAGCGCCGAACCAGCCGCGCATTTTCTGCACGGGAAATTCAGCAAGAACGTTCGGGAAAAAGACATACGCGAGGCCTTTAAAAAGCGCGAGCCATCCGGCCACAGTCGCGAACGAGCGCCATGTGTTCGTCCACGTGTTATACCGCAGAAGTAGCACCGCTCCGACAGCGATGAGGAGGATGCCGGTCAAATACACGACGCCCGGATGCGCGAAGAAATCCTTGAGAATAAGCGGAAGCGTTTTCCCTTTTAAGAGGAGCACCGCCCCGCTAACGATGAGATACACCGCGAACACTTTCACGACAATAAGCGCAAATTCCATGGTGGAGAGTAGTACGAGTAATACCTACAGTATATCACGTTACTACGACAAGCGAAGCGGCCGCGCGTAGAGTGAGATGAGTTCTCCCTTTCCGAGAATATGGCCCCGCATGACCGACTCAAGTTCGGTTTTGGCCGCGCCTTCACGAAGCGGAAGTCTTGCGTCAAGCGCGTAGATGGTGAAGATATAGCGATGCGTGCCGCTTGGCGGGCATGGCGGATAATACGTAAGCGTATTCCCGCTTCCTTTTCCCGCGATTCCATTCGATTCTTTTCCCTCTGCTATAGTCAAAATCCCAGATTCTATGTCTTTCACAATATTGAACGTAACCCAGTGAGTGAAGCCACCCGCGAGGGGTGCGTCCGGGTCGTGCAGAATAAGCGCGAGTGTTTTGGTTCCCACCGGAATACCAGAAACCGTAAGTGGCGGGCTTGTGGGTTTCGCTGCGTCACAGGTAAAACGCGACGGAAGCATTCCATTATCAGCGAACGCGCTGCTTGTTACTTTTAGTGCGTGCATACTTTTTGTTGAAGCGGGAGTCTCAAGAGGCGGCGCGGGTGTGTGCTCCCGTCTGGGCCAGAACATCCACACCGCGACTGCGGCGAGTATTATCAGTATAATCCCACCGGTCAGATTTTTCATGGGTGTATATTAGAACAAACGAGGATTGTCGTCAGTGTCCCTCGCGTGTATTTTTCGGTCAATCATTCTTTGCAGGTCGGAAACGCGGACTTTCCACTCCTTACCGATTTTGAACGCGGGAAGTTTGCCCGCTTTACACCAATGCCACGCGGTCTTTTTCGCCACGCCGAAAAACTTCGCTATTCTCTCCGCGCTATAGAGCATGTCGTCCTTTTTGGCCATAGCGGTACCAACTAATATGCCCATAGTACTCCTGTGGGAAAGAAAATCAAACAGTACCGCCACAGAGAATGGAGAATAGGGGGTACAGAATCTAGACCACAAGAAAAAGGCGGGCAAGGCGGAGTTCGTCAAATGAAAAAGAGTCGTCCAGAAGCTGCCGAACCGGCGAGAGTTTCAGCTCCTTTGTCTTTGCAAATACTTTTGAGAAAGCCTTTTCCATTTCTGCGAATCGATCGGGGTTTCGCTCAAAGTGCGAAAGGTCGCGGGCGGGAACAATGATGTTCCTCTCCTTCAGCTGTTCCAAATGATTCAGAATGGTACCGACGGTCATCCCGCGCTCCTTGGCGATTTCGCGGAGCGAAAGACCCTGAACCGCCAAATCTCTTGTGGCGGACAGCGTGTCAATTCTTTCCTTTTTCTTGCGCGCCGCCCTCCCCGCCCCCGGCTTTCCGCCGATAGCCTTGATAAAGTTGGAGTGCAGTTCCGCGAGTTCGCTTCTCTCCAGCGAACCGAATTTCTCGCGCGCGGCATCCGAAAGCGAGCGAAAGTGAATGTCCTTGATTTTGATGTCCGGATGTACCTCAAGCGCCCGTTCGTTGAGGCCGGAAAGCGAAAGTCCTTTCAGGGTTCGGACGCGCGAAATCGCCACGTACCCCTGGCCATATTCAAACGCGGCGGAGAGGTCCATATGCGCCTTATCAAGCGACATCCCTTGACTCTTGTGCACCGTAATCGCCCACGCGAGGCGGAGCGGGACCTGCGCGACACGCGCGAGAACTCGCCCGCCGTCCTGTATATTCCACTCTACGGGTTCGGCAACTAAAGAGCGTCCCGAATCAATCTTCACGACAGGAAAACCGGTGTCTTTGGAAAATTCGGCGACGATGCCGGTTGTGCCGTTCACGAACCGCCCGCCCATATCGTTTTTCGTAAACATCACCCGAGCGCCGAGCTTGAGCGAAAGCACTTCAGGCGAAAGGCAACCGCGCTTCAGAGCCATTACCAGCGTGTCGGGGCCGTGTCCTACCATCACAAATACTTTCGGCTGGCCGGACAATTTACTGAGCTCTGCGGTATTTAAGTGGTCCACGTTCGCGTTATGGGAGAAGAGCTGCGTTACGCCGGGTTCGCCGGTTTTACGGTAGCGGGTTCGCAGGAGCGCTTTGTGGCGTTCCGAAACCTCCCCCCGCCGTACCGCGCCGAGAAATTCCAAGAATGCTCCGTCTTCCTGCCGGTGCTGTTCACAGAGGTAGCAGACAAGCGGACTGGTTTTCTGCCAGACGCGAGAAGAAAAAGCAAACGGAGTGATAGATGTTCTACGTGCGGTAGGTGTTGTCGTGCCGGAATTCAAGTCAAGAGTGGGAACATCATCAAAGGAATCTGAATTCCCGCCTGCGCGGGAATGACGGCTCGGCTCATACCTTGCGGTAACGGGAGGTAATTGGAAGAAATCGCCGACAAGCACGACCTGCAGACCGCCGAACGGCTCGTCGCGCCTGCGCACCTCTCTGCAGACCGCCTCCGTCATCACGAGCGTGTTCGCGGAAAGCATAGATACTTCGTCTATGATAAGCACCTTTGCGTTCCCCACCCGCTCCATCACTTTGCGGTTACCGGAAATGGTATCCAAATCATACGGCGTCAGTCGCTCGCGTACGCCGATGCCGCACCACGAATGAATCGTCATCCCGCCGATATGAGTCGCGGCGATGCCGGTGGAGGCGGTAATCGCGGGTTCAACCCCGCAGGAGTTGAGGTATCTCACGTACTCATTCACCGTATGCGTCTTCCCGCTCCCCGGCTCGCCCGTGAGAAAAACATTCGCTCCGGTTTTGAGAATGGCGAGTGCCTCGTTTTGAGTCATGAAGACTATCATCTCATACCTCCACTGCGGCACAACCCCCATCTTTTCCGGTCACTCCGCACTCTCTCAACATCTATCCCGTTATTTTGTAAAATGACGGGACGACGCACTCTTCATAAGAGGCTTTCTCTGTTCAAAGAAAGAATAGGGGTATGGCAGGTGGCTATTTCTGAAACAAAACAGCGCACAACCGACAGTGTGCGGTATATGGTTGCCGAAGTGTGGAGCAAATCACTACGCGCAGGTGCAGTTGTCTTCCGCCTGTTGGTACTTTTTGCACTTCACGCGCATCTTGCCCTTGTCGGGGCATTTGCGGAAATGGTCGGGGGCGTAGTGCGCGGCTGTCGCGCCGCATTTTGGACATTTGAAACCGTCGCCCTCGCCGTGACATCGCGTGAATGGCTTGAAGACATATGATGCAGTGTGCCTTGGGGTTCCATAAAAAGAGGTGAATGAATAAGTACCGATAGTATAACACCACCACCCCGCCTCGCCAGAACAAATCTTTTCGCTTCTCACCTCAACTGAGGAGGGGAAAAACTAAAGAAGCAAACCAAACAGGGAGAAAAAGGCCATAGGATCAACGGAAATACCTCCGACGCGGATGGAAAGATGCAGATGCGGCCCGAGTGCGTAACCGCTCTCCCCCGAAAGTCCGATGCGTTCCCCGCGCGTTACTTTCTGTCCTTCGTTCACATCTGCCCGCGAGAGATGCATGGAAAGACTTTGCACCCCGCCCCCGTGGTCAATCGCGACGGTTTTGCCATAGACGTTGAAATCGCGAACCAGCCGGACAACTCCGCTATTCACCGCGAGAACCGGCGTACCGACGTCGGCGCGGAAATCCGTCCCCTTGTGTGGAATGAGATACGAGCCGGTACTCCTTGAATAGCCGTACGAATCAACCACATCTGTCTCCCGAAGCGGAAATATAAACGGGGTATTCCACCACGGAGGAAGCGAGGTTTTGATTTTTGAGAGCGCCGCATTTTCCTTCGCGAGCGCCGTGACAAGATTTGTTTGCGCGGCCGTGGTGTTCCCCCCAAGTTTTTGGGGAATGCCGAGCGGCGCGGCATGCCGCGGGCGTGGCGCGACGGTTACGGTTTTCTCGCGCGTTTGCCCACTGGTGAGCCGCGCTTTCAGTACATACGCCCCCGCCCGCGCTCCGAGGTCAATCGGGATAAGCGCGGTTGGTTTGCCCTCGTAGAGAAACACGCCGACCTGTTTCCCCGCGAACGTAAGCGACCTGATGCGTGATATGTCCTCTCCTTCAACGACCACCATAAGCGGCTCGCCCTGCACCGGAGTCCCGGGCATAACCGAAAAAGAAGCGCCAAAAGCGAAAGCGGGGATACAGAAAAACAGCGCCAAAAGGGAGAAGGTTCTTTTCATCTTCATCATCAGTATACCCGAGGAAAAGAAAAGAATGTAGAAATGCTGAAAAACGCGAAAAACCGCCCTAACGGGCGGTTTTGTCCCAGCATGTCATACGATACGAAAGCTACCCCGTCCAAATGTGTTTGGCCGCTCTCCACGTGTACTTCGCGACAATGAGCACAATAAGCGCGTACACAAGAAGCGGAAGGAGCCAGATGAGGAACCCGGCGAGTCCGACAGTCACCGATTGAAGCACGGTGTTTGCCGTTTGCACGAGACTTTTCAAGGAAGCTTTCCACGAATCCTTTATGCTCTCGCCGTCAAAGAACGCATATTCATAGGCGTTCACGTTGAAGTAGGTATATTTCAGACGGTCTAATTGGTCCTCTTTCGCGCGGGAGAGTCCGTCAAGCTGCGCGTTGATGTTGATGCGCTCCTGCGTGAGCCGTTCAATAATACCGATTTTGCTGTCAATGATTTTGGCAAGTGCTTCGGCATTCTGTGTGCGCGTCGCGAGCGCGGTGATTTCGTCATACGAGTGCAGCGCCGAATCAAGGGTTCTGTCTATTGAATCGCGCTTTTTCTTCAGGATGTCGGTTTGACTGGTGAAGTCGTCAACCAGCTGTTTAATGGTATTCGTGTTTTCCGTCAGGTCCTTCGGGTCAAGCGCTTTGATGGCGGAGAGGACTTCTGCGACCCGTTTGTGCTCCACTTTAAACGTGTACGAGCAACGTTTGTCCGACTCGCTCGCGTTTTCAAAAATCACATACGAAAAGGATTTAAGGTCCTTTATGTGCCCGCAGGTCTTCCGGATATCACGTGTTTCAACCTGCGCGCTGTAATCCGTCACTTCATAGGCCTCGGCGGTATTTCCCGTCGTCCCGGGGCTGGGCGGCAGAATCGACGCCACATTGCGAACGGAAAGTGTCTTTTGTACGCCGCCGTACGAAGCTGAACCCTCAGCGTAATATGCGGGATCATACGCCGACGAAGCGGACGGAATGTCACGTATTATACTGTTAAAACCGCCGGTATTCCCCACACTCATAGGCGGTATTTCCCGAAGATTCGCGACCCGTATGAGCGCGATGAGCGCGATGAGCGTGCCGATGCCGATAAGTATTGTCTTCAGCACTTTCCACGGCGTCAGATTATATTTTGAAAGAAAATCCATAGTATTCTCCATTAATGATAAACATGAGTTTTTAGTATACCACATTGGCAAAAAGTATATCGTATTAGCAAAGAACTTCTTACGCAGAGTGAGCGTTAAGTAATTCGGTAAATGCGTGCCGCACTTTCTCAAGTTTCGGATTGATGACCAACTCACAATATGGACTGTCCTGATGTGTCGCGAAATAATCGCGGTGATAGTGTTCGGCTTCATAGAACTTCTCAAGCGGCGCAAGCTCGGTAACAATGCGTCGGCCTTCCTTTGTGGACTCATTTAATTCAGAAATGAAATCTTCCGCTTCTTTTCTTTGCCGTTGAGTCGTATAAAAAATAATCGAACGGTACTGCGTGCCGCTGTCTACCCCCTGTCGATTCAGCGTTGTCGGGTCGTGCGAGGCGAAAAACACGGTAAGGAGGTCGTGGTAGGTCCTCTGTGTGGGGTCAAAGGTTATCTGTACTACTTCAGCGTGCCCGGTCTTCCCATGCGCTACCTCCGTATATGTCGGATGTTCGGTGATGCCTCCCGCGTATCCAGGCAGCACGGAAGAAACGCCGCGAAGCATTTTGAAAATCGCTTCAGTACACCAGAAGCATCCTCCGCCAAAAACCGCAGTCTCTGTTCCCGCGACCACATGCATACCAATAGTGTAACCTAACGCAACTCTTTTAAAAGACTCTCAAGGTCTATGGATGCCGTGGGAAGTTCGGGATGTCCGTCCGACCACTGGCTTCCTTCGGGGCGTTCTACGTAGAGTTCCACCGGAATGCCGTCCGGGTCGTGGAGGTATATCGCGAGCGTTTCGCCATAATCAAACACGCCTTCAATATCGTACGCGGTATCTATAAACCGTTTCGCCACGCGGGCAAGTTCCGCGTGGCGAGAAAAGAAGAATGAAAAGTGATACATCCCCGTGTGACCGTAGTGAGCATACTGCTCCGCCCTTTTGTGCGGAGGGTCAAGCGCGATGGCGCGATGCGGCCCCGGACAGAGCACGGTGATGTCTCCTGTTTGCGGCCCGCGGACAAGCCCGATGAGTCCGCAATAAAACGCGAGCGAACGGTCTAGATTCGCCACCGAGAGGCGCAGGTGACCAATGACTATTTCCGCGTGAGTATTCATCATACTCCGAAAAAAATAAGAGGCAGCCCTCCATATTAGGAGAGAGTGTTGTCACGAGGCGGGCTCCTTCCGAAACCCTTTCCTGCCTCGGGCGTCCTGTTCCGTCGGACAAGCCCAGAACTAATAGTCTATATAACGATTGTATACCCATATCCTAATTAGGGAAGTGAAGATATACACAGGCAAACCCAACACCTTGACCCCGCACCAAGTATCTTTTGGTGCTGGGCAAAAAGACGAGGAATCGAGCCGTCAAACGGCACACAGCGTCATTTTTTGTTTTTTGCTCCACCGCTTGATTTCAGCTTCGCGCCGGAGCGCGGAACTCCGATGTGGATGCGGTTCTTCATAGAGCAGACGCACTACTTTCTTCGCGCGGGTATAGTGTCCGCCTCTTCCCTCTTTGTGTTCCGCGAATCTGCGTTTTACATCGGTCGTAATGCCCGTGTAGATACTGCCGTCTCCACATAAGAGGAGGTACACGAAATACATGGCGATAGGTTACCTGCTCATGAGCGTCTCTTTCTCGTCTTGTGTGCCGTAATAGTCAAACAGCGCTTTAATGCCAAGAAGATTCTTTTCCCATTCAACTGTTTCGTGAGTGGAGAGTTCCACCGTAATCGCGGGGATGCCGATTGAGGCGAGCCACCCTTCCGAGTCGCCGGTTACCGGATACGCGTCAAACGATGTCACTGCCGGATACCCAGCCGCTTCTGAATACGCGTTCATAATATCAAGCGTTTCCGGAAGAATTCCACTGTCACATTCGGAAGCGTACACGGCATCCGCTTTGCTATGCCAAAAAATAAAGGCGTCCGGCTTGTTTTTGAGGGCAAAGTCACGCAGCGCCGCGGCTTCAGGTTCGGAAAACGGCTCCGTCCCCGCGCTCACTTCTTTTTTCTGCCATACCGCCTTCGGCTTCCATTTGCAGTCAAAATTACGGTTCAGGTCCACGCTCCGCGCGTTGAATCGCCCCGACGCCAAAATCTCTTTATCGGCCGCGACATCCGCGAGGACAAAGCGCCCTTCCTTGCCGGTCACCTTGTATACACCGTCGGGGTTGGCAGAGGGGATGACCGCAATGGCAACGTCCTTCGGGATGATATCGGGATTCGCGTACAGGTAGTCCATAGCGGAGTACGCGAGGAGGACGCTGTTCCATTCATATCCGCCGTGGATACCGCCGACAAATACGAGAAGCTTCTTCCCTGTTCCATAGGTATATGCGGTAATGTCGCGCCCTTCCACGGACTGGCCGATAACTTCCTGCTCCGGAGCAGCGCGGAGGGGACCCGCGTCGGGCGGGAGGTCCGCCGTCTTTTGGGACAGTCCGACAAACGCGAACACGCCGATACCGATGACGGCAATAACAATAAGGACAGCCGAGAGAATCCGCCTTGCAAAGAATGACATATGACCCTATCTCAAAAATGATTATTTCTGTCCGTAGTAGGTAAGGAGCGCGGCAATGCCTTTCTGGTTTTTCGTCCACTCAGTGTCCGTGTGATTGGAGAGCAGCACGCTGATGGCGGGAATACCTTTCTTGGCGAACCAGTTCGCGATATCGCCCGTTGTTTCGTAAAAATCAAAACTCTTAAACGAGGGGTAGAGGGACGCGTCCGCAAAGAGCTTGGTAATCGTCTCCGTTTCCGCGGACACGCCATTTTCGCAGCTTGACGCGTACACGCCTCCGGCGGCGCTGAACCACACGATTGCCGCGGCCGGTTTTTGTTCCTCAATGTATTTCTTGACCGCCTGACTTTCCGGTTCGGAAAACGCCTTGCTTCCCCCGCTCACTTTTTTGTTCTGCCACACACCCGAGGACTTCCAGTCGCAATCAAAGTTGCGGTTAAGGTCGACGGCCCGCGCGTTGAACCGTCCGGCAATTTGCTTTTCCAGTGCCGCCGGAACGTCGGAAGCCGTAAAGCGGGTGGTCGTGCCGATGGTCCGGTAAAGCCCGTCGGGATTAAGGACCGGGATAACCGTTGCCTTTACGTTCGCGGGGACGATACCGGGAGTCGCTTTGAGGTAGTCTATCGTCTCGTACGCGACAAGCGTGGTGTTCCATTCATATCCGCCGTGGATACCGCCGATAAAGAGGATCTCCCTCTCCCCCGTTCCAAACGTAGAGGCGGTGATATCACGCCCTTCACCGGACTTTCCGATAACCGAGACAGTTTCTTCAGCCGTCTTTGCTTCTTCCCCGGTGCTTGGCGCGACTGGCGCATCTCCTGTCGCCGGCGTAGTCGTGGCCATATCCCCTTCGGGAGAAGAGCCTCTAGTACCAAGGTACAGTCCAACAAGAGCGAGCGCGAGAACGATAATTGCAATAATGGTTTTTTTCATCCTGTTTGAGACAGGTCGCGGTCGCTCCGCTTCCCCGTGTCTCTTTTTTTATTTTGATAAATGTTGCCATAGGAAAGAACCTCTCTTGTGCTCCCGTCGCGACCGAGGTCTTTAACGGGGCGTGATTGCCTCATAGTAGCACAAAGAAACAGCACCGCCTCTTTACCTCCACGCTTGAATAATCTCTGATTTTTCGCTATCTTTTAAGGACTTCTCACCGTTCTGGCGGATAGTGCGGAATCATCTAACTTGCCCCGCCAGATTGTATGCCATACGTCTACATTCTGCAGAATGAGAAAGGAAGGCGCTATATCGGCATTACCGCCCTTTCACCAAAAGAGAGACTGAAAAGACACAACAAAAAAGAGGTGCGGTCGACAAAACATGGTGCACCTTGGGGAATTATCTTTTGCCGGGAGTGTAGTACTTTGAAACAGGCGCGTGAATATGAGAAATTGATTAAAAGTTGGAAGGGCGGTAATGCGCTTAAAAGACTCCTTTCCAAAACTGCGGGATCATCTAACGGTAGGATACATGACTCTGAATCATGTCATCTTGGTTCGAATCCAAGTCCCGCAGTTTTGGATGGGAAACAATCTGGCGGGGTGAAGTAGGTACAAGACTTCCCGCCTTTGGCGGGACAAGCTGAATCATGTCATCTTGGTTCGAATCCAAGTCCCGCAGTTTTGGATGGGAAACAATCTGGCGGGGTGAAGTAGGTACAAGACTTCCCGACTTTGGCGGGACCGAATTAGGTATGCTGAAGCTTCAGCATGGCTATGCATTACGTTTACATTTTGTGGAGCTCAAAATCTAAGAACTTTTATTACGGTTCAACGGGTAATTTACGCACCCCGTAAAATTCGCTCGCATGGCGTTGTTTTTTCGTGTGAAAAACTCCCCGAAATGTGGTAAGGTGAGGAAAATATCTCGAAAGGGATTATTCAAAATTACTTGTCCTGAGCTTTTCGAACGGAGATATCGGAGGGGGTTGGGAATAAATTTATGCAGAAAACAACTACTTTCCTCATGTTTGTTGGAAAACAATGTGGGATAAAAAGTGTCAGGAACCTATAATCACCCCTCCATGCAACACCTCCAAATCTTGCCAAAGTTGCGGCATGGCAGGAATTCGGCGGCGGGACTCATGAAGAAATTAAAATTGTTGAAGATGTAATGACTCCCCTCCCCGACTGGCCTTGGTGTTAAAATGTAAGAGCGAAAAGGAATCAAAAAAGATTGGTTAATGAAATCACTACTTGGTCTTAAACGTAAGACAGTTCAACTTGTACCATACAACCCGGTATGGCAAAGATTATTTGCTGAAGAAAGATTGGCTTTGCAAAAAGTGCTTGGCGACAAGTTTATCGCCGCCGAGCATGTCGGCTCAACCGCCATTCCAGACCTCAAAGCAAAGCCGATTTTGGACGTACTGTTGGCGATACAGGACTTGAATGATTGGAAGTGGCTCAAAGAGCCGTTAGCGAAACTCGGCTACGAGTTTCGCCGCGACTTCAGGAGTGAGCAGGGACATATTCTGTTCGTGAAGGGACCGGAGGAAAACCGCACGCACTATCTCAAAGTAACCGAACTCAACTCCGCCTTTTGGACGGAACATATACTTTTTCGCGATTATCTCGTCAATAATCCGCAATACCGCGAGGAATACCAAAAATTGAAGGAGAATCTGTTACTTACGCACAAGGGTAACCGAGAACCCTACACTATCGGTAAAGCCGGTTTTATTCGAAAGATTTTAGAACTTGCTGGATACAAAGGAAAGATTCTTTGATTTTCAAGATTTTTCGAACTCTGGAAGGAAAAACTACACACTTTGCCAAAGGTGCGGTATCCGATGAGAGAATTTAAAAATGGTAGAATGGGGGTATGAAAAGGTTTGAATTTATTTGTGTTGATCTTCAAAACGAATTTGCTTCAGAGGGCGGCAAATTTTATTCCTTCAAACCATCCATTAAATTCTTGAGGGATGTGTTCTTTCCTTATTTATACAAAGAAAATATAAAAGTAAACGAAATTGTTTCTGATTACCGTCAACCGCGTCCGGGAGATGGTGGCGATGGATGCTATCCTGGAACGTGGGGATATGAATCATTACTGCCAACTGATTTGAGGAAATCGGTTTGGGTAAAATGTATGAATTCGCCCATATGGATTCGCGAAAATGGCGGAGTGCCAGACAAAAATCCAGGGTTGCCATACCCTGATTCAGATGGTTTTGGTAAATGGATTGATGTCAATATTGGACCGAGAGAAGAAGTAACGCCGGTGATATTCGGCTTAACAATTGATTGCTGTGTTCTATCGACGATTCAAGAATTTAGTTGGCGCGGATATAAACCAATTATCATTCGGGAAGCAGTAGATCATGCGAGTGGTGACATAAAAGATAGAGATATAGTACTTGAGAAAACCGCTATAAGATGGTGGGCGCAAGTTTTAAGTTGGGAAGAATTTAAAAATGGTAGAATGGGGGTATGAACCAAAACATGCAAAACCCTGTGGAATATGATGAGAAGTGCGCATTCGCCGTGAGTACAGGAAAAACGAATGTAGCTGACGGAAAACACTACGCGATCATTAATGGGAAGAAATACGTTTTCTCCAATGTGGTGGCAAAGATTTTGTTCAAATTGTTGCCGAATCGCATTAGAAAGGCCGACGAGGTCTGGAGTAAGAGGTAAGGAACCCCCACCAGCGATCATAATAATTTATGCTTGTATATATTCTCTTCCTAATCGGCCTTGTGCTTTTAATCAAAGGCGCGGATTTACTTGTTGATGGCGCTTCTTCAATCGCGAAGAAATTAAAAATCTCCGCAATTGTTATCGGCCTAACCATCGTCGCCTTCGGCACATCCATGCCGGAGTTGATTGTAAACATCTTCGCCAGCTTGGGAGGAAATACCGATATCGCCATTGGTAATATCTTGGGAAGTAATATCGCCAATGTTTTACTGATTTTGGGTATATCTGCGATTATCTATCCGCTGACGACAAAGAAAAATACGGTGTGGAAAGAAATCCCATTGAGTTTGCTGGCGGCAATTGTTCTTGGGGTTATGGCCAACGACATGCTGATTGACGGCGCTGGATTTTCCGGACTGACCAGAATAGACGGCATCATCTTAATCGCCTTTTTTATCATTTTTCTTTATTACACATTCGGTATTGCTAAAATTAGTGGTGAAGCGCCCGATACGGAAGTTACGCAGTATGGCTATTTAAAATCCGCTTTATATATCGTAGGCGGTCTGGCAGGGTTAGCTCTGGGCGGCAAATGGATTGTGGACGGCGCAGTGAAAATCGCCGAACTTTTTGAGGTAAGCCAATCATTGATTGGCCTCACCATCGTGGCGGTTGGGACATCTCTGCCGGAACTGGTGACCTCCGCGATTGCGGCTTATAAAAAACAGCCGGACATTGCCATTGGCAATATCGTTGGTTCAAATATCTTTAATATCTTTTGGATTCTTGGTGTGAGTGCTATTATCCGTCCGCTCCCGTTTAGTGCTAATTCTATGGTAGACATACTCATGACCGTTTTCGCCAGTTTGATACTGTTTGTAATAATGTTTGTTGGCAAAAGACATATGGTGGAAAGATGGCAGGGCGCGCTCATGGTTGTGGTTTATATCGGGTATATCGGTTTTCTTATTGTCAATCAATAACAACATGGAATCTTTTGATTTTATTTTACATGTCGATTCGAGTAACGAGTTCAATCCGCAAGATTGAATCAAGTCCCAGATCCGAAACGAGCTTTGAATCTGGCCCGATGGGGGCAGGATTTTTCTCAAAGATTTCGCCAAGAAGCTTGGTGAGCGGAGTGATAACGGCTTTTGGCGTTAACGCTTCCTCTCGCGCCTTTCTGAGCCAGCGAAGCACTCTTTCTTTCTGACTTTACAGTGGCAGAACGCGGAAAATCAGGCTCCGGCCATACAGAATAATTTTGAATTTTCTGAAAGCTGGCAAGTTTCTGGTTGGCGGACTCGAGGATGGCCTCAGGACTCGCGCCATTCTCGAGGAGCAAAACTGCATGTATCTCAATCGGGTGGTCCTCCTCAATCCCCACCACCGCGCTATCCTTGACTCCGGACTGTCTATTAAGTTCGAATTCGATGTCTTCGGGATAAACATTCTGCCCGCCGGGCCCCAAAATCATATATTTTTTCTGCCGCGGATATAAAGAAATCCATCTTTATCGAGCTCCCCTATGTCTCCGGTCATAAACCAGCCATCGGTCGTAAATGGCTCCTTAGTTTTTTGCTCGCTCTTGAAATACCCCTGAAACACATTGGGGCCTTTGACCAGAACCTCACCGTCCGGAGCAATTTTAATCTCCACTTCTGCGAGCGGCTTCCCTATAGAACCGAAACGGTGTTGGGCATAGGCATTGGCAGAAACCACAGGCGAGGTTTCAGTAAGCCCGTATCCCTGAAGGAGCCAAATTCCCAGAAGCTCCCATTTTTTCTCAAGCACCGGATCAAGCGGCGCGCCCCCAGAGGCAACCACGATGAGGTGTCCGCCAAAGCGCCGGTGAATTTTGTAAAAAAGTATCCGGCGAAGAAACAGGGGTAGATATTCAGCGATCTTTCGAGCCGCATGAAACGCGGCAGCTTTACCTTCTTCAGCCGCACGGGTTTCAATTCGCTTCATCACCGTATCAAGAAACTGCGGCACCGCCAGGAGCTTGGTGGCGTGATGTTCTTCAAGGGCTTTGGTGATGAGACCAGAAGCCACCCGCGGAATGTGGATTATTCTCGCGCCGCGCGATAAAGGAAAAAACATGCCGGCCACTTGTTCAAACATGTGGAAAAGGGGGAGGATGGTGAGAAGCCGTTCGTGGTAATCCATGGGATTTGCCTGCGTGAGTCCCTCGATGTTGGAAACGATGTTTTTATGAGTAAGCATGACGTCCTTGGGGTCTCCGGTGGTGCCGGAGGTATAAACGATCTCAGCAAGATCGTCTTCGGAGGGCAAAGCGAAGGAAAACACTCCGCTGCCGGAGCAAAAGAAGTTGAGGATTTATTCGCCGCGATTTGTTTTCTCAAAAAGCGGGGAATAAATGAGGTGGACGTATGGGAGGGGAGTTGCCTCGGTTGCGAAAGGCTACAACAAAGAGTACGCTACAGGGCAGGAAACCGAACAAGAGAGAGTCAGAAATGAGAACTGAAAACGAGAATCCGCCTAAAGAAGGCAGCCCGTCGCCTCCCCCACGTCTCCCCTCTTCCCCCGCGCACACTCTGCCGAAAGTGCTTCCGAAACCGCCAATCAAACGGATCAGAGTCGGGCAACCAGCGCCGGTACGGGAGACACCACCGACAAAATAAGAATAGGTCTTTGCACCACCGTACACGGCATCTAGCTTCCCTAGGTGCTATTTTTCCCTTTATACTTTTCTTTACCTGCTTTATACTCCGCATATGACTCAACACCACGCCACTGTGGCAGATTTTACCCCTGTTCGGGTGAGTTCCCCGAAAAAGAACGAGCAGAGAGGAAAAACCAAGAGCGCCCGCGGAGAAATTGGTATGGGGGTAAAAGCTGTTCTGTTTGACATTGACGGAGTGCTTTTGGATTCGTTTGAAGCGAGCCTTCGGCTTTTCCAGGATGTACTCGCGCATATGGGATACCCGAAGCCGACCAAGAGCGAGTTCAAAAAAGTCTTTCACTTACCATTTATACCCGTGCTGAAGCATTTCACAAAATCGAAGCTGGCCGAAGAGTTTGAGGGGCTGCACGAGCTCCTGGAAAAAATACCCTACCATTCGGAACTCCTTTCGGAACCGTCGCACGTAAGAAAGACGCTCAACACGCTGAGCAAAGACTACAAACTCGGGATTGTTACCAGCCGGAACAACGTCGGCCTGTCAAAACGCTATTTCCCCTTCGCGCGTACAGAACACTATTTTTCGGCATGCGTAACGGTGGAAGATGTCACGCACCACAAGCCGCATCCGGAACCACTCCTTCTCGCTGTAAAACGCCTGAAACTGAAACCAAGCGAATGCGTCTATGTCGGCGACTCGCATACCGACGTTGAAGCAGGCCGCGCAGCCGGCATGAAAACGATTCTGTACGGCGGAAAGAGAAACGCCGGCGCGGACGCGCACACGCGCTCTTTTAAGACATTGCCTAAACTGATCGCCTCCTTGTCTTAACGCGAGAAAAAGAATCCAGCCACTTCTACTATACTCTGTAGTATAGTAGAAATGGAGAGGATGCGTTAGGCCGCTATCGCGGCGAGCTTTAAGAGTTCGTCATGTACCTTGCCGTTTGAAGCGATGAAGTAGTCGCTGGAGCCGAACACCCATGGTTTTCCTGAAAAGTCGGTGATTTTTCCTCCGGCCTCTCCTACTAGAAGCACGCCGGCAGAGTAGTCCCACTTGTTGAGACCGATACAGATGAATCCTTCCGTGCCCCCACGAGCTACGAAGCCAAGTTCAAGCGCTGTACACCCGAGGTATCGCTTCGACTTCACAAAGGTTTCTGCATTCGAAAGCATTTTATTGAGACGCTCTTTTTCTTTCTTGGAGGGACCGAAACTAATCATCGCGTGTTCCGCATCGCCATCCGAAACACGAACTGTTTTCCCTTTCCATGTGACACCCTTTCCCTTCTCTACGGCATAGAGCGAATCGCCGACCGGTTGATAGACGACACCTACGAGCGGTGTTCCATTTTTGATAACTGCGATAGAAACGGCAAACAGGGGGATGCCATTGAGGAAATTCGCTGTACCATCGAGCGGATCGATGACCCATTGGAATGGAGACGTGCTTTTTTGCTCCTCGCTTTCTTCACTCAAGATGCCGTGGTCAGGAAACTGCTCTTTGATGACGGCTAAAATAGCCGCCTCAGCGTCTTTGTCGGCGGCACTTACAAAGCTTTTGTCAGCTTTTACCTCCCTCTGAATCGATGTTTCGTAATAGCTTAAAACCGCTGCTCCTCCTTTTTTGGCCGCTTCAACGGCAACATCCAGAAGTTCCATAGAAGTTATGCCACGTAGGTACCTTCAGAAGCGGCAGACGTTTCCTGTACACGCGTTTGGAAAATCCGCTGTGCGGCCAGAGTATTCTCGCTGTTTCCTGCCCACGCCTGCAAAACAGGATCCTGAAGCGCGCGCGAATAAGAAAATGTAATACGCCACGGAGCATTCGTCTTTTTCGCCTGCCGCACGATTTCATTCAAGCGTTCTGTCGCTTCTTCTGCGCTCTGCCCTCCAGAAAGAAAGACAATGCCGGGTACTTCTTCGGGAACCGCTACGGTGAAAGCCCGAAGCGTCGCAGCAGCAACCTCTGCGGGAGTTACTGCGATGCCCGACTCTTTGCCCGGAAGCGCCATGCTGGACTTCAGAATAAGACCGCTAAGGTCAACTCCGATTTTCTTTAGCTCATCAAATGTAACGCGAAGCGTCTCGGTAAGTACCGTATTCGAACGGGCGAGAGTATGCGTACCGTCGAGCAGCACCTCCGGCTCCACAATGGGCACCAGCCCTGCCGTCTGACTTGCTTTCGCATAGGCAGCCATGCGTTTTGCATTTTCGAGCAGACATTCCTCTGTGGGAAGATTCGTGCCGATACGTATCACCGCGCGCCATTTGGTGAATTTCGCGCCCAATGTCATATACTCGGCGAGCCGCTGCGGAAGCCCCGCGAGGCCTTTTGTGACCTCTTCGCCGGCAGAACCGAATGGTTCCGTTTTCTGGTCTACCTTGATGCCGGTAAGTATCCCGCGTTTTGAAAGAAACTCCGCGAACGGCTCGTCCGTGCTTGCTTTTTGACGAATAGTCTCGTCGTAGAGAATAATACCGGAAAGTCCGTCGGAAACGTCAGGGGTGGAGAACAAAAGCTCCCGCCACGCGCGCCGCATTCCGGGCGTTTTCTCTATGCCATATTTATCAAACCGCTTGGCGCAGGTAGAATCACTCTCGTCCGCGGCGAGAATACCCTTATACGGGATAAGTAACGCCCTTACTGTGTCCTGAAGTGTTCCCATATACTGCTGTAACTATTTTCTCCAGAAAAAGTGTGCGTGGAGAAACAGCGAGACACACACAGCGCCAGCGAGCAAGAGTGCGTACACAAAAAGTATCTCCAACACCGAAAACGGGAGCGAGCGAAGCGAGCCGAGCGCGAGCGCGAAGAGCCATGAGACGACAGAAACTGCCCCGCTTATGAACATGCCGGCACTTGCCTTTTTGAAGACGCGCGATTGAGGGAGGTGGGTACCGATAAGCTGTTTGAACTTCTTGAAGTGGATGCTATGGAAGATTGCCCCATTTATGGCGATGACGCTTACCACCGCCATTTTAGAGAGAAACTTGGTTGAGTCCATATACCGTGCGGGGTCGAGCGCAAACAGGCCAATGCCGGAGAACATGAGCAGTATAAGCCCCCACCACGTGAATTGCCCTGCCCGCTTTAAAGAGGTGTACTCATCCCGCGATATGACGCGATTTTTCGTAGCGAGGAAAAACAGCCTGTCTCCGAAAAGCGCGCCGCCAAGCCCCACGGCCAGGCCGACGAGGTGGAGAACGGTAAGGAAGAATCGCGCGTCGAACTGTTCCATACGCTTCTATTTTACCTTATGGTTGCGGCGAGCGTAATAGCGGCAAGCACCGCAACGATGAGTCCGACCTTCTGGTGTTCCTCCAGCCGTTCGCGACCGACCGCAAGCCCAAGAATGACTGCGATGATGATGTAACTTTCCGAGAGCGCGACAGCAATGGAAATCGGCGCGAGCACCATCGCGAATGCGAAGGCGACCCATGCCGCCTTATCGGCAACGGACATCTGGAGGAGCAGAGCACAATTCGCACGCACATCCGTAAGGAAACGACGAGTACGGCCGCTATAAGAATAAGAACCCCGGTGACGACGGCGATGAAAACGTCGGTGAGGAAGTTCCCCATGAGCGGGTCGTTGAGGCGCGAGAACCAGCCCATAAAGAAGTTCGCGCCGCCCATAAGCACCGCCGCGAGAAACGCGAGAATCGTGCCGCGCTCCAAAAGGAGGTGCTCCCACGCGAATTGTTTTTTGAGCGATACGAATGCAAGACTGACAAGCAAAGTGACGATAAGTAAGATTTGCAAAGCGCCTATTCGCTCATTCAATATAAAAAACGCGAGGAGTCCCGCGACCGGAACTTCAAAAGACCAAATCGGCTCCACAACCGCAAGCTTTCCGACGCGAAGCGCTTCGAAATCAAGGATGGCCGCGATGAGAAGCGAAACACAGAGCACGCCGAGCACGACAAGCGTCTGCGGCGATTCGGCAAAAAGCGCGGGAATGTCTTTGTAGACAAACGGAAGAAGCACAACCGCGCCAAACGCGGTGCAGAAAAAGAGCGCTCCGAGGTCGCCGACTTTCCGCGTGGAGCGCTGAATCCAAAAATCCCCGATGCCCCAACAGAGCATGGCGACAAACGCGAGTCCGATGCCGAAGCCGATGGTCATATGTTACAAGAAAGGTAAGTAACGATTTCTACTATACTCTGTAGTATAGTAGAGTTCACTTCATTCGAGCGAAATGACTTGCAGCCCGTGCTTTTCTATCTCCTCTTTCGGCCAGAACAGGTGCTTGATATCGAATTTCAGCACGTATCCCACCTTTTTTGCTATCTCCCGCCCGGTGTAGGCGTCTGCCTTCGGGTCCCATTCCTGCAGGAGGAGCGAGTCGCCTCGAGAGACACTAAAATCGCCGAGGCGAAGCTCGAACCGCTTCCTTCCGGCAAGAATCTCTTCGAAATATTCCGGCAGTATTTTCTTCCTAATGACTGCCACGGTGGTTGCGACATTCTGACATTCTGCAGAATGTCAGAATGTCGTGTGTGTGGCGTAATTATTTTTTGCGCTGTATCGCCGCCTTGAGAAATGCGGTGAAGAGCGGATGCGGCTCGAGCGGACGGGATTTCAGCTCCGGATGAAATTGCGTACCGAGAAAGAACGGGTGCATATCTTTTGGAAGCTCCGCGATTTCCATAAGCACGCCGTCCGGCGACTTCCCCGAAAATACGAGGCCAGCTTTCTCGAGTTTTGAAATGTACTCGGGATTTACTTCGTACCGATGCCTATGTCTCTCCGAGATTTTATCCTTCCCGTATGCTTCGTGGGCTATCGTTCCCTTTTTAAGATGCGCCGGATACGCGCCGAGGCGCATCGTGGCGCCATACTTCCCTTCCGCCATGTGCTTCTTCTGCTCGGGCATGATATCGATGACCGGATGCGGACCCTTCTTGTCGATCTCGGTCGTGTTCGCCTTCTCGAGGCCTGCCACATGCCGCGCGTATTCTATGATGGCAAGCTGCATGCCGTAACAGAGTCCGAAGTATGGAATCTTATTCACCCGCGCGAACTCTATTGCCTTGACTTTCCCTTCAATACCACTCTCGCCGAATCCTCCTGGGACGAGCATGCCGTCGAAGTCTTTCAGCATGGAAACATCTTTCTCCCCCTTTTCGAAATCCTTTGAGTTGATCCACGTGAGTTCCGGTTTGCGCCCCAGATGGTATGCAGAGTGCTTCAGCGCCTCGATGACCGAAATGTAGGCGTCGGAAAGGACAAAATTCCCAGTATCAAAATACTTACCCACGATGCCCACTCTTACGGTTTCTTTCGCGGTATGAATCTTATGAGAGAGTTCTCTCCATTCTTTGAGGTCGTCTTTTGAAGAGGAGAGGCCTAACTCTTTAAGAATAAACTCGCTTAAGTGGTCTTTTTCAAAATTAAGCGGGATATCGTAAATGGATGCCACATCGGGCGCGGACACGATGCTCCCTTTTGCGAGTCCGCACATATACTCCAGCTTCTCCTTGCGTTTATCGTCAATCGAAACCGAAGAACGGGCAAGTACCATATCGGGGTGGAGACCCGAGCTGTTTAGAAAACGGACCGCGTGCTGGGTGGGCTTGGTCTTGAGTTCATTTCCTCCGGCTCCGAGCGCAGGAATGTAGCTTACCAGCACCAGCAGCGTATCGTCGGGTTGCTCAAATTTCATAAACCGGACGGCTTCAAGATAGAGGACATTTTGGTAGTCGCCGACGGTTCCTCCGACTTCAATAATCACGACGTCCGCGTCAGCCTCTTCTCCCGCTTTTTTAATTTGCTCAATCGCGGCAAGAGGAATATCCGGCACCACATGCACGCACCGCCCTTTATATTCAAGATTTCGTTCCTTCTGTATGACGCGCAGATAAATGCTCCCTGTCGTCATGTAGTTCTGCCGCGTGAGGTCCACGCCCATGAACCGCTCATAGTTCCCCATGTCCTGATCGCATTCCATACCGTCATTCAAAACAAAAACCTCGCCGTGTTCGGTGGGGTTCATGGTTCCCGCGTCGACGTTGACGTAGGGGTCGATCTTCATGGCGGTAACCGTAAGTCCCCTCCCCTGCAAAATGGCGCCGACAGAGGCGGCGGCAACTCCCTTGCCGACGCTGGACATCACGCCACCAACTACGAATATGTACTTTGTTCGCTTTGCTCCACTCATAACTTATGACTTATTACTGAATACCTGAATAAGAAAAGTCTTGGCGTTTGGGTTATTTAGTGATTCAGTGATTCAGTTATTGGTTATACATTAAGGTATCTCCTCACCGCCAAGAAACTTGATACCGCCCCAAGCACGATGCCGCTACCGGCGATTATCAGGGAGAATTCGCCGAAATGCGCGAGGTAGTACCGAAACAGGTTGAGTCCGCTGAAAAACGCTTCCGTTGAATCTCCCAGATAATACGTGAGCGGAAAAAAGAGAGCAAGTGTGAGCAGAGAAGAAGCCACGCCGTACAAAATGCCGGAGATGACGAACGGCCCCCGTATAAAGCGGTTGCTCGCGCCAACAAGCCGCATCACGCCGATTTCCTCCCGCGAGGTGTAAATCGCGAGCCGAATGGTGCTGAACGCAATGGTGATTGACACGATGACAAGGAAGAGTGCGAGCGCCAATCCCAGTCGCTCCGTCGCTCGAATAATGCCGGAGAGTTTGTCTATGGCCGCCTTATTGTCATAGTAATTAACGCTGTCAATAATGGATTTTGTCCCACCTCCGAGCGCCGTGTCGCTTTTCAGGAGATTCGCGATGCCCTCGTACTGCGAAGGCTCTTTCGCCCTCACATTCAGCACCGCGCCAAGCGGATTATCGGGGAGCTCCGAGAGGGCCTGCAGCGTGAGGGCGTCGTGCTCATGGCGCTTTTTGAAATTCAGGAGTGCCTGCGCGCGAGAAATGTATTCCACCTCCTTGACCTCGGGCAGCGTGCGGAGCGAGCCTGCGAGCGCGAGTATATCTTCTTCCCGCGCGGCGGAAATGAAATACACATTAACGTCCACTTTGCTTCTGAGGTCTGCCAAAGATGCCTGCAACGTAGCGGAGAGGAACACCACGCTTCCAATAACGAAAAGCGTGACGGTAATAATGAGGACCGACGCGAGCGAAACAAACCCGTCCCGATAGAAGTTGACGAGCCCCGCCTTTATTACTCGTTTAACGCTAGTCCACATGGCATTAATTATCAATTATCAAGTCTCAATTTTCAATAGCCCGACTTGATTTAGAAGAACGAATGATTTTTGAAAATATCAGAAGTAATTCGTGAACCTCTTTTTGAAGAGAAGCTATGTCGGTCTTTTTTTCAGGGTGAGCGGATACCAACAAACGGAGCTAGTGTTTTGTTTCTTTTATTTCTTTCTTAGCAATAGTAACTTGATGGATAAAATCTCTTTTACTCTCAGCCTCAGTTGCTTCACAGTAATTTGCCCCGATGGAACCGGCCGCCCCGACCACCTGACTTATGATTCGCTGGCTAACGGCGTCCATCTTTATCGTCCGGCAAAATACAATCACATTTTCAGCAAAGATAGCCGTACGTTCTTCCAAATCGAAGACTCTTTTACTTTCGGGCATTGACTGAAAATTGTAAATTGATAATTGAGAATTCCACCGTCAAATATGTTTTGCTCTTACAAAACATACTTGCCGGTCGGGTCATCGCGGATAATGCGTCCTTTTTCCATCGTAACCACCCGCTTCTTGAGCGAATCAATAACCCCTTTGTTGTGCGTGGTGAGAATGACCGTGGTGCCCAAATCGTGGATTTTTCTAAGAATTTGGATAATGTCAAACGTGTTCACCGGATCCAAATTACCTGTTGGTTCATCAGCGATAATGAGGTCCGGCTGGTTCACGATGGCTCGCGCGATAGCCACCCGCTGTTTTTCTCCTCCGGAAAGTTCGTGCGGGAAATTCCACATTTTCTCCCCGAGGTCAACCATCTCGAGTACATACGGGACATCGGTGGCAATTTCGTCATCGCTCCGCCCCACCATCTCCATGGCAAAGGCGATATTCTCAAACGCCGTTTTATTCGGAAGCAGTCGGAAATCTTGGAAAATCGCTCCGATTTTACGGCGGTATTGATGCAGTCTGGAGCGCTTAAGTTTGTGAATATTGGTGGATTCAAAGAAAACGCTTCCGCTGGTGGGACGTTCTTCGGCAAGAATGAGTTTCAGAAGCGTGGTCTTCCCCGCTCCAGAGTGTCCGACGATGGAAACGAACTCTTTCGGCTCTATCGTAAGCGTGACACCTCCAAGCGCCGCCGAATTGTCGCTGTACATCTTTGAAACTCTATCAAATGAAATCATGTAAGATTCAAAATAAGAATTTTGAAGCGCGACCACAGATGCGCTCACGCGAACTGAGACCTTTACCCACAAGACGAGACACGAAACGACGAAGACACTTTCGCAAAGGCAGACGCTCGTATTCTATCCTAAAAAACCAAAAATCCAAAAGGGGTTACCGTTGTATTTGGTTGACGGTGGGAACGGTTGGAATGTCCCCGGGCCGTATAGTGAACTGGAGGGTAAATGAGTTAAGCAGGAGATTAACGAATCCCCATAGAGATAGCATACAAAAAACGCCGATAACTCCCCAGACAATAAACCGTTTCGCCTCGGTGCGCTTCTCTTCATCCCCAGCGCTCCCGATATAGGAAAGTAGTTTCCAAATAATCAGAAAGACCGCGAGGCCTATGATGAACGGAATAAGCGAGCTTATCATGCCACTTATCCGGTCGAGAAATCCGCCGAACGAGAGATTGGAAGTATCTTCTCCCGTAGCTCCGCTTTCTCCGTTACCGCTCCTCGAGTCGAAAGTCGCTCCGCCGCCGACCGGAGGGGCCCCCGACTTCCCGTCGTCCAGTTGCTTTGTCACGAAAGTTCCGACCGCAGGCTGGTTGCCTGCTTTTGTCTTGTCAGACGTGACGGTTTTCCCGTCCCCGACGGGAGGCATCGAGGCGCCCGCCTTTTGTCCGTCCGCCGGCGGTTGCGTACCGCCCGGAGGAAATGCGATGCCCTGCCCCGCCGGAGGCGTATCCGTGTTGCGGTATGACACGGAAAGCGAAGGGTTGGCAGGGCCGTTGGAGAAGAGCGGATTGTTTCCGTTTTGCGCTCCGGAAGCGGTGCCTTGCGGCTGCGCCGTCTGGGTGCGTATGATGCCTACGTCCGTCCGCAACGCTGCAAGTTCAGCAAGCAGATCGGCTTTCGACTTGGGTGCCGTGCCGCCTTGCTCAAGTGTGCGAAGGTGGCCGTCGATAACCGCTGCCCGCGTCTCAAGATTTGTTATCTGTGTCTGCAACTCGGATGCGGAAATCGCACCCACAAAATGCGGCAGTGCAAACAGAGAAAGAACGATGGTTACTGTTTTCTTTGCCATATCAACGTGTTACCCACGGGTCCCCAATCGCCTGTAATGTGGATGCTTGGGAAGACTTCCAGGCACAATACGCGAATGGTTGCCCCGAGTCCCAACAGGGAAATAACTCTGGAACATTGCCTCCCGTAGAACTGGATTCGCTGATACGAGTTACCGCAGCAACCGGCGTGTATTCGTAGTTTGAACTGCCGAAGGCTTTACGCGAGAACCATTTGATGAAATTGCCTTGAGAGGAATCCGTAAGCCATAAACCATTGAAGGACTCGCCCGTCTCTATGATGTACCAACCCGATTTACCCGTGAATGTTATGGAGCCGTCGAGCATGTACTCGCCCGTTACACAATTGTTGGGGTGCGGGATTATCCATGGAAGAAGCAAACTTACCTTCCATTCAGGCTGACAGTTGAGGGGCACTTCTCTCCCAGGATCCGGAGGATTACCGAAGAAAGGTTCGCTTACTCCGGGTATATTATCCTTTATCTTTTTCCACTTTTCTTTTTCATACTCGTAGTTGCCACCGCCGAAGTATCCGGTGACATCGCTCGCGATGCGCAGTGATTGCTGATCAGAAGCAGTGAACACGATGCGAGCCTGCGGACTTGCCGCCCGCAGCGTATCTGCCGCCAAATTTCCTTCGTTTGCCTTGACCGCGCTTATGTAGTACGTTGTTCCGGCTTTGTCTGTGCTTTGCGCAGACAGAAGTAGTGCCGAACGGGGCATGCGGGAATGCATGTCCTTAAGCTTGTCAACATACGCCTTCGTCGCTTCCAGCGACCCCATATCGAGAGTCGTTACCCAGACCTCGCGAGAAAGGCTACGGCTAGCTTCTTCGCGTATCAGCGATTGGAGGCTTGGGGTAAACTTTCCGGGTGGCCCAGTGTCCGGCCTTGTCGGAAACCCCCGCATGAGCAGGACATATGTGATGTTTTTCTCCGGATGACTCTTCATCCATGCGATAATTGGCACAATGAGTCGGTCCTTCAACTCAGTAGAGGGCGCGAGCTGCAGCGAATTGGCGAGGCAGACGATACTCGAACATTCCTTGGGAAGTGGGAAATTGACCCCGAGCGTGTTCGCTTCCCGTATCCCAGGCCGGTTTGTGAGATAGTAGTTCTTCGCCTCGACGCTTTCGCCCCAGCCCGTGTTATATACAACCAGCAGGTTGTCGACGGTAACACTGCTTGCAAGTCCAGTTCCTGAGACTTCAAGAGTCAACTCTTTGCGCTCAGAGAGCCCCACGTCCACGGAAGCCTTGAGCGTCTTCTTAACGTTCCCGCTTTCTTTGGGGCGGAAACTCAAGTAGAGCTCGCAGCCGCCTTTTAATTTGAGGTACGAATCCTGACAGGAGTCACTATCGAAATGAAACGGCTCTACGCTCGATACTCGTACATCCCGCATATGCACCGACTTCCCTGCAGCCCGGGCAGCAGCGCTAATGTCAACCCTTACGACGAGTGGCGAACTCTCTCCCGGGAACACGGATTTCGGGGGCGCGACAAGCACCATCTCAAGATCAGCATGGGCAGTTAACTCTGCCCTTCCACCCACCACGAGTGTATTAGATTCACCGTGCACAGCGCCGTCCGCAACAATGAGTTTGAGTGTTTTTTTATAGTAATTTTCCCCTAAACGCTCCACTGCGTCCGTGAGTCTTGGGGAAAACGAAAGCACTATGGTACACTCCGAGCTTACACGCTCTGCGCAAGTCCCTCCCGTTCCCGGGTAGCGACCTCCTTTGAATCCAATTGAGCCCGAAAGACCCTGCAGCTCCACGAATGTGACCGGCCTCATGAGCGCATGACGTACCTGAAACGTTTTATCTACACTCTCAAAAAATGCTACTCTCCCGAAGCTATGCTGGCCGTCAACCGAAGCAAGATCGACACCAGAAATCGGCGGGGGCGTTGATGGAGCTGCCGGAAGAGCGTTCAATCGCCGTTCAAGATCTGCCAGAAACTTCTCGAGATCGTCAAACTTTTTGTGGGCCGCCGCGGCATCCTCCCGTGATATTGAAATCTGGGACGTCCCTCGCGGCGTTTGAATGACCTGCGCGGCAAGACGCGAAGGAGGCATCTGTGCAAGTGGCCGAAGTGATGAGGTGAGCGTGAGGAGGGCGACACCTGCAAGAACTGCTCCGATAAGCCACCTGTATGCTTTGTGCTCTTCCATACGCGCTTACTATTACACTACCCATTATATCCCCACGACCTCGAACCGCGTCGAGGGCGAGCACTCGTCGCTTACATCATCGCACGCGCGCACGAACCACACGCCTTCCCCGCCGGTCCACGAGTATTTGATATCGGCGGTCTGTCCGGCGCCAAGCGGCGGGAGGTCAATCTGCACCCAATCGCTCCAATATTCCCCGTCTCTCGAATACTGGAGGAGCGCTTTGAACGGGCGGCTCACTCCGTCGCCCGTGTTCGTCGCTTTGCTCGCAAAGGTCATCATGCCGGCTTTGAGCTTGCCGAAGCCGACGAAAATGCCTGACACGATGGGACGGCTCGAGCGAAGACGCGCGGCGCCGTTTTGCGCATTCCCCCCCGTTTCGCCGCGGGAAACAAAGGAGGCGCGAAACGTTTCCGACGCGTTATCACCCTCGTCTATTTCAGCGACGATATTTCCGCTGTCGACAAGGATGCGGAGTTCCCATTCGCCCGCGCTGCCCGCCCAGTCGTAGGTCACATCGGCGCTTATTCCGGCAGAGAGCCCGGGAATCTCAAAAACAAGCCCGTCAGTCCATGCGCCTCCGGGAGTTCGATACTGCAATGTGTTCTTGAACGTCTGCGCAATCGCCGCGCCTTCATTGCGTATCAACGCGCCGAGTTTGAGCTTTCCGGTAAAGAATCGACCCGCTCCGGCGGGTTCGCCCACAATCGCGAGTCGAGACACGGAGAGATTCGTGCTCGACGCGGAAGACTCAAGAACGACGAACCGCACCAGATTCGAGGGCGAATTGCCAGCCATCACTCCGACGCGCACTTCGCCGCGAAATATGCCTGAGCCGGAAGTTCTCTCCCGCGGTACGCGGACGGAGAGCGTCGTGCCGTCGGAGGAAGGAACCCGCTCAATAACTGCATACCCGGCATCCTCGAAAACAACCGTGTTGTCGGCGGAAGTAAATGAGGTACCGTGAATGACAATCGGCTCCCCTGCGGCGGCTGCAGGCGGCTCGATGCGCTCGATACGCGGCGAGGTCGCCGTTGCTCCGAAGCTCACGCTATTGGTTCGCGACGGTGGCTGAAAAAAGACAGGCTTGTAATCGTTGATCACGTTCACCGAGACAAGTTCGGCATAGTACATTCCTTTGGGAGGCAGCTCAGACTTCTGGAAAGGATTCTTAGCCGTGAGAACGAACCGGGTCGTCGTGTGTGCGGGCAGGGTGTAGGTTGGGCCGGGGACTTCCTTAAGGGGAGTGCGTGGATATTGATAAACGTTAAACGCAACACTTTTGGCATCGGTACTTCCCTCCTTGAGAAGAAGCACGTTAAACGCCCACTCTTTCATAAACGTCGCCGGAGTTGCTCCGGTTGTGACGTCAACGATGTAACTCGCGACGAGTTCCAGCATGTTATTCCCTTTATCATCGATGCGAAGCGGCGACGTAGAAGCTACCGCGACGGTAAAGGGCGCAGTTACCCGTTCAGACTTGCAGCGCGACCAAAATGCATCGACACGGGAGGTAAAATCGGCTTCCGACAAGAACGAGAGCGCTTGTGGAGGAGCAAGCCGCGGCTGTCCCGTAAAGGTAGCGAACTCGGGCGAATGGAAATATCGGGCATACCGGTCAAACGAAAGGCGGAGATATTCACGTGTGAGCTCCTTACCGCCGTCGAATGGAAATCCGTCAACAAGCGAGAGCATACTCTGGAGGGACGATGGATTTCCGAAGATATCGCGCGCAACGGCTGCGTAGATGCGCTTGTATTCGTCCTGTTTTGCTTCAGGAATCGTCTTTATGTAGTAGTCAAGCGGATCAGTAAATGGCCCAAATCGGGAGTCCCCCCGGACGATGCAATTGAATGAGGAATCGAAACCGAACGGTATGGTCTTCCAGAGCCCGGTTTTTATATCTTTGCCATAGTCTTCGTTATCCAGAATCTTCCGGTCTCCTACTTTGAGGAACGCAGTGAGAAGCTCTAATCGGATGGCTTCCGCCGCGTCGAAGTCTAGGCGAACATTTTGCTTCTTCGCGTTATCAACAAGCGTAACACCAAGTAGCCGATGTGACTTCTCAGAATCTGGTTGAAATGCCCCCCATGTCACCACACCGGACTCAAAGAGTTTCGGTTCTAGGTTGAATTGCTCGGTAAATGGTATCTGGTCGTCCTGCTCGTCGGTGCGTTGTATCATAAGGTATCGGTACTCTTTGTCGTACGGCTCTCCGTAACCTATGAACCGCACCGACGCAACGCCAAGTACGTCAGAAGTGGGGATACCGAAGTGGCGAAAAATGGCATGTACAAGATACTCGAGCATAAGCACATTGAGCTTCCCGTCGAAACCGGAGCGTTGGCCGTCAGAGAGTTCCGAAGAAGCAAAGTAGGTATTCCAGATGTCACACTCTGGAATGAATCTAACTTTCTGATACTCGAGTGCGCTTCTACCGTCGTAGGTGCTCCTCGCCGAAAAGAGCGGACGGGGATTGCCTTTTTTATCTTTCTTATCAAAGGTGAGGTTGAACATCGGGGGATCGCACCTTTGTCGGCTATGACCCTTCTGCTCGTATTTTATCTTCCACGTCTTCTTCACCTGCCCGCTAGAAAGCTCCGCAAGCTCGCCTTCGGCCTCTATTAGCTTCCCGGAAGCGTCTTTGTATGGTGCAAAGGTGAGTGGTTTCTCGCCGATGTTGAGCGTAAAGGAACGTAGCGGTACTGGCTCCGCCTTTCGTTCTACAGAAGGAATAACAGACTTTCGCGTAATACGGGAGATGGTATTCTCTACCGCGTCCACGACTGCCGTGACGGCTCGGGAAATGAGCGAGGGCGATGAAGTAAACCCCGTACGCTCAAGGTCGCCGGTTCTTTCGTAGAGCGCGTCAATGAGGCGTCCTTCGCTCTCTCGCTCAACATACTCCTCATAGGGAAGTGGGATGGTCTTGTACACCCGCCCCGTCTCATCGAAGAGTTCCATCACCTGCCCGCCCCGCACGAGGCGCCAGCTGATACCGTCGATTGGTTCATCGCCCCCGCCGTCTGCGGTTATATCTGTGTCATCGTCTGCCGGGACGTCAGCGAGTGGCATAGGCACATAGCGTATTGCGGGAACTGAAATCGTCTCGCCGGTTATCGTACCGTCCTCGCTCCAGTGTTCAATGAGTATCTCTTCGCCGCTTCCCGCCGCACCAACACTGGCAGATATTGAAGCCGGAGGAAGCGCATGCGAACTAAAGAGCGACGAAAAGATTGACGCCAGTTGCGAACCAAGCAAACTTGTTTTGCCCGTTGGCTTGATGGTATTCCACGCAGGGTTGTTGCATTCCTCCCAAAAAAGCGGACCTTCTTTTACATCAAGTCCTTTTATTGCTGCCACCAGATAGCCGCAACTTACAACATTAAACCGCGTTTCCCCCGACTGCGCCCCTCTCATCAAGCTCTTTTGCGAGGGTCGATAACTTTCCGAGCCGTAGCAACCCTTAACATCCCTGTCGCCGTACCTAATGCCGTTGCGAGCAAATTCCAACCCATTCTCGAAATTCGCACAATTCCTTCCAGGTGTCGAAAGGCCCACCAACGCTACATACTCATCCTGTACGCTAGCAAATGCATGCGCAATCTCATGCAAAGCGATGAGCGGCATCGGCAGACTAAAGAAAAATGGAAACACTCGTCGGTCGCCCGCTTCTTGTATCCTTTTTGTCACATCTGATGCAATTTGAATAAAACGTCCGGAGAAAAGTGCGGAAGCGAAGTCATCTGGCGGCACGAGGGGAGAAATGGAAATGTGCGTGGACCGGTCGTTGCCGCAATCCGTCGCGATGGGCATTTCCCCCTCTTTCGCGTCCAGATGAATGTTAGTCCAACCCTTAACTTGATAATTGCGCAGGTTAAGTATATGCGAAAACCACTGTTTGTACGCGCGGAAAGGGTCAACCTTGAGGAACCCCTGCTCAACGATTGATTTCGCTTGGTAGGTGAAGTCCGAGAGGCGGTGAACGACGCGCGAATACACCATTTGATTGCCGCCATTGCCCCACACGGGCGCGCAGAGCGCGAAGTTGGCGGCCCGCTCCGCGCGTTCGCGCCCGCCATCCTTGCGTTTCCACTCTACTACTAACTTGAGCGACGGGTCGTTGTCATGGACGGCGCGAATGAGCCGTTCCATCTTGTTCTCCGACACGATGCCACTCTCCCACCCTTTCATTTTCCACTCATAGAGAGGTTGTTCATCTTCGTCTCGTTTCCCATTCCATTGGAGTGAGGGGGTACTGATGAGCGATTTTCCTTTGAGCTCAATAGAAGCAGTGAACGGCAGGGTTTTCGGCGGGTCTACTTTCCGTATCAAGTTCCCTCCCGCGTCATACTGCGGTAGGCAGTATTCGTTGATGCCCGGCACTGCGGTAAACACGAGATCATAGATTGGTGCGACGGGTAGGTCTCCCGTCAGTCGCTCACGCTTCATCTTATCGTTAAACGCGGGGTCCACCGCCAGTTCTATCTTTGGACTTCCTCCTCTATCGGCGATAATACCGCTGAAAAGATCTTTCGCGGGATCTGGGCAGTAGCGCGCGTAGGGCTGTTGGGCGGAGGCGACGAACGGAAGGATAAAAAAGACAAGAAGAAAAAACCCTCCTCGCAAGCGGCTCTCTCCCTTGAGCAAAGGGGGAATACTCCGCTTTCTTATTCGCAGATATTCGAAGATTCGTCTCATTCGCATATTCGCATGATTAATCTCCAAAGTACTGTGGGTACTTCTCCTCAAGCGATGCGCGTTCCTTCTCGACCGCCGCAAGCCGCTTCACGAAGTCCTTGCGATACTTATCGAAAAGCCCCTTCCGCTCCTTGAGCCCGTCGCGCAATGCATCAAGCGCGTACCCCTCGGGGATGCACTTGCGAAACGTGTGCGTCATGGAAGGAGTGGCAACCGTGATGTCATAGACGATACCGCCCAACTTGACATCAATGCCGAGCAACGCGCCCTCGGCCACATAGACGCACTTCTGCCCCGTCGAGACGGTACTAATCGTCGGTGTGTACTTGATGCGCGTTCCTCCCGGGCCGAAGAACCGCGGAAACTCTTTCGCGGCGGCATCGGGATGGATGAGCATAAACTGTCCCACCCTCATCATCACCTCCTCCGCTATCTTCCCGAACTGTTCCTCTTTCTGCTGCGCGGAAAGCGCGGTGTTCTTCTCGAGCGCCACAAACTCCTGCAGTTTCCTCGGCAGTTCCTCACCGAGAATCTCCTGCACCTCGGGAGATTCGTTGATAAAGACATCGGTCTCTCCGAACGAGGCGTTCAGAAGACCCAGCGCGTCTGGACCGGCGAACTCCCCGCCCGGCGTTTTGTAGCACCTTCCCTCAAACTTCGTTCCCGCAAACGCCATCTTCATGAGCCCTACTGCGGGAATGACGTAGGCCTCTCCGGCAAACTGTTTCAAGCGCTCCGAAGTTCCCGAAAGGAGGGCAATATAACGGTCAAGCACTTCGATGCTCCCCCTATAATAGGACGACTTAGAGTCAAGAATATGCGCGGCCATGCGCGTTCGCGCTTTTGCCACCGTTTTTACAAGCTGACCTTTATAATCGTAACGTGCAGCAGCTTCACCGGTCGGAAGGCACACAGAGGGATCGGCGAGTACCGTTCCCGCTGGCTCTTCATGCAGTTCAAGCCCGCCCTTGTAGACGGCGCGCACGATTTTGTTCTCGGCAAAGAGAGGGCTCGTCCCCAAGAGAAGCGCGAGGAGCGAAACCGCGACGGCAAGATACGTCCACCGATGGAAAGAGACCATGCCTTAAGTGTACAACGATAGTGCTAACGTGTCATGCACAAAAAAGGCCGCCAGAGCGTTCGCTGGCGGCCTTGGTAAGCCAGAGTCGGGCCGGAATCTTTCGATGCCACTTCAAGAGCGGGTGCGCGCTTTGAACGCGATACCGCTCCCGTTCAACCGCATGTCGAGCAGACATGAATCGCTCGACGGCCGCCCCTTTCGAGAACGTGCAGTGTCTGCCCTCGAATTCAGCGAGGGCGAGCGAGGAGCCGTGCCGAATCATCGTGACGAGGCACGATTCTTTCAAAAGATTCTTTGTCACGTACACATGCACGTGGTACCCCTTGTAGTCACCCTCGTAAGTGACCTCGCGCGGGTAAGTGAAAAAGAGAAGTATGGCGGCAAAAGACCCGCCGCCAAAGAAGAGCAATTCTTTCTTCATAAGCCGCAACCACGGTACCATCAGATAGCATAAAGGTCAATGCCGCGGCAGAAACCGTCTAGAGGCCCTTTTCAGCCACGATAAACTCCTCCAGTTCGCCATTGAGCACCTTATCCACCTGCGCGGTCTCAACGCCGGTGCGGTGGTCTTTCACCATTTTGTACGGGTGGAGTACATACGAGCGAATCTGGCTCCCCCACTCGTTCGCGGTTGTCTTGGAGATTTGTATTCCTTTCTCTTTCGCGAGCCGTTCCGCTTCCCGCATTTTGAAAAGCTTCCCCCTAATCATCTGCAGACCCTTTTCTTTGTTCTGAGCGAGCGACCGCTCGGAGGTTACATGCACGGAAAGTTTTGTGGGGAGATGGGTGATGCGCACCGCCGTTTCGCGCTTGTTCACGTTCTGTCCGCCCGGACCACCTGATTTGGCGGTAGTAATCTCAAGCTCGCTTTCGGGAATCTCCACATGCTTGTCGGTCGGAGGAAGTTTCGGAATTACCTCCACCATTGAAAAGCTTGTCTGCCGTTTTTTCTGCGCGTTGAACGGCGAGATGCGAACAAGGCGATGCACGCCGCTTTCGTTCTTGAGCGTCCCGTACGCATTCTTACCCGATACTTCAAACGAGATATTGCGCCAGCCGCCGTGGTCGTTTTCAGTGCCATTCACACCGGAAATATCAAGGCGATGATTTACTGCGTACTTCTGATACATACCAAACAGCATAGCGGTAAAGTCTTCGGCATCGTCGCCTCCCGCGCCGGAGAAAATAGTCATAATGGCGTCCCCGCCGTCAAAATTCTCCCCATCGCTCCCGCCCTGTTTTAACTGGTTATATTCCCGCACTATCTCCTGCGCTTTTTGCTTGTCAGCCCAAAAATCCCCGCTTGCCATAAGCGTTTCTATTTCCGCGATTCTTTTTTCTATTTCTGTCTTCATCTGAAGTGAACTTGTATCGAGTGTCGCCGCAGAAATGAATTCTACTATACTCTGTAGTATAGTAGAATTCGTTTGTGTGAAAGATAGTAGTCTACAGATTAATTCTCTTTCTTTTTCAGAAACCCCGTAAACGCCTGCATCACTTCAAGCGGGACCGTAAAGACAACGGTGTTGGATTGGTCGGAGGAAATATCATTGATGGATTGCAGTGTCCGCAAATGCAGCGCGCCGGGGACTTCCGAGAGTTTGCGCGCCGCTTCGGCCATGTTCGTTGATGCCGCAAGCTCGCCTTCAGAATTGATGATAACTGCCCGTTTCTCACGTTCTGCTTCAGCCTGTTTCCCGATAGTACGCTCCATCGCTTCCGGCAAGCGGATATCTTTCAGTTCAACATTCAACACCTCGAGTCCCCACGATGTCGCGGTCTGCTCCACGATTTCGCGGATACGGTCGGCAATTTTATCGCGTCCGGCAAGAAGTTCATCAAGTGTCGCCTCACCGACTACGTTGCGCATCGTCGTCTGCGCGTATTGCGACATCGCGTAACGATAATTTTCTATTTCAAGAATCGCTTTTTCCGCGGACACTACCTTGTAATAAATGACGGCATTGACCGTCACCGAGACATTGTCGCGCGTGATGGCGTTCTGGTCGGGGACATCCACCGCCTTGGTGCGCATATCCACCCTTTCGTAGCCCTGGATGATGGGCCAGACGAGGCGCCATCCCGGCTCCATATTCTTGTAAAACTTCCCGAACAGGAACTTGAGTCCTTTCTCGTACTGGTTAATCTGCCGGATAGAGATGAGGACGATGAGAACTGCGATAATTAAAATGATGTACCACATGAGAAACGTATAACTAATAACGTATAACTGAATAACTAATAACACTCGACCGACAAGTTTTAGAGAGTATTTATACGACTGCGCTCGAACCGACTTTATCAAAAATTCCTGACTTGCTTTAACTGATTGTATTCACACATATAATTCGCCGCCGGTTACAGCCGAAGTGGCTGGCCGGCGGCGTTGTTCCAAAAGACGCCTCCTTAAATCAAAATCGGTCTCAAAAGACCCCAGAGGGGTCGCAGAAAGAGCCGCTCCAAGTTGGCTTCTGAAGCCGCTCCCTGTTTAACAGGGTGTTGTGGATGGCTTGGAGCGGCCCGGCGTAACCTCCTTGAAAAGTGAACTTTTGCCAGTCTACCATGTCACGGCAGTGACGCTCAAGGACGGCAAGAATCCTTTGAAGCCGCCTCCCGGATTTGCACTGGGGACCTACCGATGACCTGCTCGACATGCCTCAATTCATCAACCAAAAATCGGAAAGTCTAGTACTGGAGCCGAAGGTGGGGATCGAACCCACGACACCCGCTTTACGAAAGCGGTACTCTACCAACTGAGTTACTTCGGCTTAGCAAGCAACATCCTACCTTCCTTTGCCCGGTTGCTCAATACACGATTTTTTCTTCCATTTCCTCTATTCAACCCTGCATACGTCGGAGTAAGTGAATCGCAGTTCGGACAGAGTAGACGAAGGTTGCTTTCTACGTTGTTTTGCCAATTTCCGTCAATGTGGTCAGCAACAAGCGGTACCTGTTTACTCTTTGGATTGATTTTCGACCAACCACATGACTGACATTTATTCTTAAACTTCCTACGTAAATATCGTTTGATGTGAGAATTAACAGTGCCGATACTTTGTAGTCCTGTTACTTCTCCTGATTTCCAAGCTGTGATGTAAGTCCGAAATTGAAATTCAACTTGGCAAGCGTTACTGCAATATTTGTAGTAAGAACGAGCAGGACTCTTACCGCATACAAGGCAAGGTTGACGAGGCTTCTTGTGCGACATTCCTTAATTGTAGCGCACCTGTGACCAGTTCCCAAGCGAGAAGCGGACGTTAGTTTAAGGTTTCTACGGGATACATGTATATCGGCACTTCCTCGTACGGATGCACCTTCTTTATAGCCGAAATTACCTTCTTAATCAACCGCTTCTCGCACATCATTGTGACGCGCTCTTCCGCGACTTCCTCCAGTTTCCCGATTTTTCCGATTGCTGGCTTCGCTCCTTTTTCCGGCCGGTACCGACCGATTCCTTTCACCGAAAAACTGCAGTGCGAGTAGTTTCCCACTTTCCCCGCCCCCGCCTCTCCCATCGCGCGACGGACTTTCTCCGCGCGCGCCTCGGGAACGAAGGTCTCTATGGTGACGAGTCCGCCTTCGTTCGCCTTAATGGCGATGACTTCTATTTCCACTTCACACCCTTCACGCACCGTTCCGGTTATTTCGATGAATGTGGATGCCGGTTTCGCCCTGGCAAAATACCTGTTCCGCACCTCCGATATCTCTTTGAATCGCTTGATATCCGTCGCGTAGATATTCGCTTTTACTACATCATCGATGCTCGCGCTTCCTTCCTTGAGGATAGTTTCGATCTTTTGGAAAATAAACTCCGTCTGCGCGGTAAAATCTCCCGCCGCAACGGGAGTGCCGTCTTCACGCCGCGCGATTTGGCCGGTCACGAAAATGACGGTTGAGTCGCCGACGTCAACGCTTATCGCGGGAGAGTAGAATCCCATAACTGGCGAACCACCCTTTGGGGTAATGCTTTTCTTTCTCATTTATCTTCCTTTATGAAAGAGTAAAAATTGTTTGTTTGTGCAAAGGAGTCATCGGTGGAGTTCTGGAGGTTGGGGATAAGTTCCCGGAGGAGAGCTGTGGTTTTGAGCGAGGTATGACGGACCACCTCGTCTTCTCTCATCCCTTCAAAACGGTTCTCTATTCTCGCATCCTGAGGGAAAAGCGCCCATCCCAGGCCTACCGGTCCGAACCGGCACTCGCCTCCGTGTTTTAACACGCGCTTGATTTCATTGATGAAGCGAAGTGCTTCTTCTCTATCGGTGGCGAACAAAGGGACACTTGCGTGAGAAACAACAATGTCAAAACTCTCGTCTGCAAAAGGTAAATGATCTGCAGAGCCGACAACGTATCCTTCCTTTTGATACGGTGTTGTTCCTTCACTATCGCGTGCAAAACGGTCCAACGAGACAACATTAATTCCCTTCTCTCGCGCAGTAGCTCCGAATTCCGCCGTACCTGCACCGATGTCTAGCATCCGCTTTCCTTTGAGTTCCTCCCATGAAAGTCCCAATCGACCGAGTATATAATTCGCTCGTTCCTCTATCTCAGTGTTTATAGACTCTCCCATGGGAGAATGTTCGGGATGTTTTTCCATGATGAGCCGGTGGCCAGAAGGCGAAGATGCCGAATTGGCTACAAGTCCTCCCTCGCCGTCGCTCGGTCGGCTCGCAGCCCACCCCTCGTCCATTTTGCCTGCTGGCAAAATATGACTGCGGTCTGCAATTCTGGCCGCGAGCAAAGCAGTTTGCTCGCTCCATCGCAGGAGCCGATGGCCAGAATTGCACTGGCGACCTACCCCTTCGCTTGCACCTCATCTTCATGTATACATGAGGACTAGACTGTATCTTTGCGCCTGTGGCGCACCCTTGTCAGTCGTTCGGGCCCGCGATGTAACATCGGGGCCACGGTCTTATCCCACAACGAGCGGATTTTAACCGTTATTCGGGTGACATTGAGACGTTACCGTCACAATGGGCAGAGACTAGCGTCTACCATGGGGTTGCTCTACTATCTGAGCTACATCGGCATTTTTTACTTCAACTCCATTAGGTTAGTATATTTAGTCAATATTATCAATAATTCTACATATCAGTTCTTTAAGTCTAGTATTGTTAAAGTAGACCATGAGTACTCCATATTCAGATTTATAGGTATATGTTCCTCTGCCACGAATTTCTGAAACTATAACTTTATAAAATTGACTCTTTTTTACTTTTAATTCTCGCACCCAATAGGACAACGCTTTGCGCGGCGAAATATCACTAAAGACTTGCACTCCAAATCTAAGTCTTTTCTTATCAACATTAAAACTGACCTGAAGAAACTCAATAAACTTTCTTACTAGACGAACATCTGTATTCCCCAGCCGTAACCCCCCTTTCCCTCTCTTTAAACCCTCTCCCCAATATAAACCTAAACCCATTCCGTAAAGTACCGCTTCGCGTACGGTGCGTGGTTTGCGCACAGAAAATGGGTCACCAAGAGGATTTTTAAGTTGATATATTGCATCAGAAATAGTTCGCTTTTGGATGTGGTGTTTGGAAAGCCAATAGTTAACTGCGCTTTGCGAACACTTCAATTCACGAGCGATTTGAGCAACAGACTGCTTTTGAGCGACGTACCTTGCATGTAGAAAAGATTTCTGCATATATAGTAGACCTAATATCTTTGTATCAAGTCTACCATATACAAAATATATCCGACGTGGATAACTTTACGGATTTGAAGCGATAAGACTCGTGACGTTTGAGAGGTACGAAATGGCATTCGCAAGCGCGGCTTTTCCTTTGGTTAAACCGCTTGTAAAGTCCGGGCTGTTTGAGTCATCTATATATGCGACGGCATTCCGAAGCTGTTTTGACGCCTCCGCAAATTGCTCAATCGCGCGAAGCAGATCATCCACCTGCCCTTGATAGAGTGGCGGGGTTCGCGCATTCCGCAGCTCAACCGTTTTAGGCCTCGCCTCTTCAAAAAGAATCTTGCCCTGGCTCACATAAATGAGCGAGGTGACATCCCGTTTTGCGCTTATTTCCACAACCGCGTTATCAAGCTGTTCCCTGCCTTTCTGCGCCATATCGCGATAGGTGCGGAGTTCGGTAAAGAATTTCTGTTTGCTCTCCTTTTCCACCTGCAACATAAGCTCTTTGGCACGGGCCTGCTCGGCAAGGAGCGCCGCTTGTTTTGCTTCAGCCTCTTTTTGAGACTGAAGTGCTTTTTCCTTTGCAGCTGCAGTTTCTGCCTTGCTCTGGGAAAGGGATTTCTCCTTTTCGGAAAGCGTCCCTTCAAGCTTCTTTTTGTTTTGTTCCAGCTCCTGCCGTTTTCCTTGCTCCGCCTTCGCCTTTTTTTCCAGATTTGAAATGGCTACCGCGGTCTTATGCGCCGCGCCCGCCGCCTGCGCGTTCGCCTCATCTAAGAGCGCCTGCGCCTCCGTGTATGACTTGAATGATGGATTATTCACTGCCTCACTTCCGGAAAGTAGCGCCCGCACATCCACAAAACGGCCTTCCTCCGCCGCCTTGGCGGCTTGTTTGTAAATGTCTTCGGCGACGAGGAGCCGCGCGGCTCCCGAGACGGCCGCGTCAAGCTCGGGGCTTCCCTGCCCGTTTTCTTTGAGCTTGCCCGCGACACCGAGCGCGGCGAGATAATCGCCTGACGCAAGGGTATCAGTGAATACTTTTGAGAGTTCTCTTGCGCCGTCTTCCCGCACGACAAAATACCCGCCGGTTATGAGCGCGCTAAGAGCGACGACGCCGACAATTACTTTAAGCAACATACTGCTAGTATACTACGCAATAGTTTTCTGTGCAGAGGCCGCTAAACAGGTTACAATATGGCTATGGACGGACAACGAGAGCCGATGGATAATATACAGAAAGTAGCGCTCGCAGAGTTTGGACGTCAGGTGCGTAGCCTCAAGTGGGCCGATATTCCGCGTGCTATTAAGCTCCTGTCTGTGCCTGTGCTCTTTTTTGGTTTCTTTATGATGGGCGGCCTCTACTTTTTCTTTCTTGTCGCCGGCCTATTCCTCGCGTGGTACGGCATCATCTACCACAAGCTGAAGACACGATTTTGGAAAGACTTTGCCGCTGCGCGCGGCTGGGTCTACGAGGAAGGACGGACGATTGAGGGCGAGAAAGCTCTGCTCTTCCGGCAAGGAAAACATCGCGCCATAACGCAATCGGTCCGAGGGGAGTACAGCGGCCAACCTCTCTCCATTTTTGAATATCAGTACACGATCGGAAGCGGTAAGAGTAAGAGAACTCTTTATTACACCATCTTTGAAGTGACGTGTGCGGGCACATTTCCCCACTTCTTCTTGAACAACATCTCCAACGGAGAATATCTCTCGTTCGGCGAGAAGATGTGGCTCCCAAGACTCACCCTCCCGGACGGATTTGAAAAGAAATTTGTACTCTACGCTCCCAAGCAGTACGAGATTGAAGCGCTTGAAATCTTTACGCCCGATACCCTCCAGTTTCTACTTGATACAAACTGGCCGCACGACCTTGAGCTCGTGGACAGTGAAATAATTATTTCATGTGCGCATCATATGAAAGGCAACGCTGAGCTGGAAGCCGAGCTTACGAACGTTCAAACACTGGTGAACCGTTTGGCACCTCAGCTAAATCGCATGCGCCTTACGCAGATTGGCGATTACACGGCAACACTATAACTACTCGGCAAGAACAAGGAGAAGCATCAGAGAAAAGCCGAACACAACGGCAAGTATTTGAAGCGCCGTCCGTCCGAACCCTTCTGTTTTATGAAGCTCCGGCACAAGGTCGGAGCCGGCGATATAGATGAACGCTCTGGTAGTGAAATACTTTATGACTGCCGCTTCAGAGCAAGCAGGGTGAGAAAAATGCCGAGCATGACAAGTACGATAGTCCCGCCGGTGGAGAGGTTAAAATAAAAAGAGATGACGATGCCGGCAATGACAGAGCCGATAGAGATCGCTTCCGCAATAAAAATCGTTTGCAGAAAGCTCCTTTGAAGCTGCAAGGCCGCAACGACGGGAATGACGATGAGCGCTGCGATGAGAAGCACCCCGATAATGGGGATAGCGAGCGCAATGGTCATTGCGGCGAGCACGATGAGCACTGTATTTACGAGCCGGGCGGGAATACCCGAAACACGAGCGGATTCTTCATCGAAAGTGGTATAGACCAATTCCTTGTAGAAGAGAACGAGTATCACAGCCACGACAATACCCAGAATGGCGATCGTGTACACGTCCCGCTCGGTAACCGTCACGATGCTTCCGAAAAGATAATTGAGAAGATTGGTGTTGAACCCTTTTCCAAGGCTGAGAAGCAGTGTGGCAAGCGCAAGGCTTCCCGAAAGGAAGAGTGCCAGCGCTGATTCGCCATAGAGACGCCGCGCGGTGCGAAGCCGCTCGATGCCGAGCGAGGAGCCTACGGTGACGATGAGCGCCATGAGGATGGGATTAAGCCCCAGGAGAAATCCCAGAGCAATGCCCGCGAGCGAGACATGGGCAAGTGTGTCAGCGATAAGCGAATAGCGACGAAGCACGAGAAATATGCCGATGAGCGGTGCGATCACGGCGACAATGATGCCTGCTATGAGACCGCGGACAACGAAACCGTATTGAAAAAGCTCAAGAAATGTCATTGATGCGGATGCGAAACGCTGTGCGTGTCCTTAAAGTAGGCGTCGACCGAGTCGTGAAAGAAAAGCGTGCAATCAAGACACGCAATGTGCATCGCTTCATGCGCCATGCTCTCAACGTCGTGCGTAACCAACACCACAGTGAGGGAAAAGTCGCGGTTCAGCGTACGAAGGAGCTCATAGAAGTCGCTCCTGACCTCCTGCTCGACCCCGACGGTCGGTTCATCGAGGAACAGGACATCGGGTCCTCCTGCAAGCGCCCGCGCGATGAACACCCGCTGTTGCTGACCTCCGGAGAGTTCCCCGAGAGAGCGATCTTTCTCTCTCCACATACCTACTTGTTGCAACGCCTCCTTGGCCTTCGCCCTATCCTCTGAAGTGGTGCGACGACACAGGCCCCTACGCGCGAATCGTCCCATAAGCACAATTTCGAACACGCTTGCGGGAAACTGCCGGTCAAAATTGGTTACTTGTTGGGGGACGTAGCCGATTTTGTGCCAATCCGTGAACTCACGAATATCCTTTCCGAACAGGCGTATCGTGCCGGTTTTTGGCGTAAGCAGTCCCAAAATGATCCGAAGTAGCGTCGTCTTGCCGGAGCCGTTGCCGCCCACAAGCCCAAGGTAATCGCCTCGATGGATATCAAGCGTGATGTGTTCCAGCACGGAGCGCTGGCCGTATGAGAACGATACGTCTTTCACCTCGACGATATTTTCGTTGTGGTCTGGCATCATCAGTTACATTCTAACGCACGGCGGAGATTTTGGAGATTTCCTCTCATGACAGAGAAGTAGTCTTTGCCTGACTCTATATCCGATGAAGTAAGGCCTTCGAGAGGATTGAGTACCAACGTTTCTGCCCCGATCTCCGATGCAACGGTCTCCGAAAGTTTGGGTGAGACAAGCGTCTCAAAGAAAATGTACTTCACGCCGTTTCGTTTCGCAAATTCGGCAACTGCGGCGAGTTCCTGTATGGTCGGTTCCTCGTCCGGAGAAAGACCGCGAAGCGGTATCTGCCGCAGGCCGAAATCGCGCGCGATGTAGCCGAAGGCCGCATGCGAAGTAATGACATCCTTGCGTGTGCAGGAAGCGAGGCCCTGCCGGAACTCACCGTCGAGCTTGTCCAGTTTCAAAGCGAGCGCGGCGTTGTTTTTGCGATACGCCGTTTCGTTCGCGGGGTCGGCACTGATGAACCCCTCGGTGATGCGTTCCGCCATGGTTTTGGCCAGCGCAGGCGAAAGCCAAATATGCGGATCCATGATATGTTCCTCTTCCTCTTCATGACCTTCCGCCTCCGCTTCCTCGTGCTCTTCTTCGAGCGCATGTTCTTCTTCCGTGAATTCGCGTGTGGCAAGCTCCTCCCCCGCCAAGATGACTGTCGTCTCTTTTCCTTCAAGCGACCGCGCAATATCTTCCCTCCATGCCTCAAACCCCTCGCCATTTAATACCAGTACGTCGCTTTTTTCTATAACGATAAGGTCTTGCGGCGTCGGCTCATAGTCGTGCGGCTCCGCCCCGGCCGGGACGATATTACGTACCTCCACGTACTCCTTCCCTATCTCTGTCGCAAAGAAATAGAGCGGATAGAAGCTGGCGACCACGGATAACCTACTGCTTTTTTCCCTCTCTTGCTCGGGGAGCACCCAAAGCGACAGTACGATAAGCACTACAAGTACCGCACCTAAAGTTATCAACGCTTTCTTGTTCATTTGCTTATACTTAACGAGTAACGCACTTGCCGCACTTTCCAAAGAATTCCAAGGTATGTGCGGCTATTTCCTTGAAATGTCTCGACCGGCTCAAGACCTTCTTCTCCAGGTTGCGCGGTTCAGAAACATGGACATCCTCGATAGCGCCGCATCCGGTGCACACAAGGTGGTGATGATGCTCCTTACCTAAAGGAGCAAGCTCATAATATTCTCGGATATTGCTTAAACCGATGCGCATAACCACTCCTTTTTCCACCAGTGCCTCTAAAGCTCGGTAAATCGTTACTTCGTTCACTCTTCCCTTGAGACGCAGATGTATTGACTCAACGGAAAGAGGGCGACGTTCTCGGTGCAAGACATCAAGCAAGAGCGCGCGGCGGGGCGTTGCCTTGAGACCATGCGTGCGCAGAATCTTTTTGAAATCTGCAGATTTCAATGCAGTTGCGTTCTTTTCTGACATGATGAAAGTATAGGACAAACGCAAAAGACTTGCAAGTACTCGACTCTGGTCCGCGCCCTGCTACTATATCCCCATTATGAAAGATAAAAGCAAGATAGTTGCGTCTGTAGCAGGGATGTTTGTTTTCAGCTTAGCAGTAGTAGCGTATGCAGAATACGCGAGCGTGCAGTCATTTGACCTGCCCACCCTCGTCGTAGAGGTGCCTCCTCAGCCCACCCCGAGGCTGGCGCCAGCACGGGCTCTTAAAGTCCCTTTTACCAAGGTAGACCTCACCGCGCGGGGCGGAGACATCGTCATTGAGAAGATAACGGTAAAACGCACCGGTTCTTCGGTCGATCAAGTATTCGACGAGATACTGCTGCTTGACAGTGAGGGCGAGGAGTTAGGAGAAGGCGTCCTTAATTCAGAGCATCTTGTCCACTTCACGGAACCTATCGAGGTGGCGCGGGATACGACACTCCGTGTGACGGTAGCTGGAAATATGGCTGAAGAGATGAATGGGCTCGGAGGTCTAATGCCTTCGCTCACTATCATGAATATCGTCGCGTCGGGAATCTTAAAGTTGGAATAGATATCCTACGTACCTGCTATACTTGAAGAATGAAAGCGTTAATCATAGCAGGCATCATCTGTATTCTGTCCGCCCACGGAATAACCACGCACGCGCAGGAGCTCGTGCTCGACGCACAAGAGACCGTAAAGGCGCGGGTGATTGAGGTGCTCGAGGCAAAAACGCGCGTCGTGCCGGGAACAGACACTAAGACGGACTTTCAGACACTACGCGCAGAAATGCTTGACGGCACCAAGGCAGGCGCAATCGTGACCATCGATAACGACTTCTTGACTCTCGAAGAGGGAGACACCTTCTATCTCCTGCACACTACACACGCAATCGACGGTCGCGAATTCTACTCCGTGCTCGAACCGTATCGCACCCCTTGGCTTGCTGTTTTCGTCACACTCTTCATACTCTGCGTGCTCATCTTCGGCGGATGGCAGGGTGCGCGCGGTCTCATCTCGCTTGGTGCGAGTCTGCTTTTCATCTTTTACCTGCTTCTTCCGGGAATGCTCGCGGGTTACTCCCCTATCTTGGTGAGCCTTATGGTCGCCTCACTCATCATCATCCTCGGCTCCTATATCACGCACGGTTTCAACAAAACAACAACCGCTGCGGTCTTCGGCATGCTCATAACTATCCTGATTACGGGCGTGCTCGCCTATGTCGCGGTGAACGTCACGAAACTCACCGGGTTTGCGAGCGAAGAAGCGGTCTATCTAAACTTCAACACACGGGGAGCTCTAAACTTTTCGGGCCTCCTGCTTGGCGGTATACTCATCGGCCTCCTTGGCGTGCTCTATGACGCAGCTATCAGTCAGGCGATATCCGTTGAGGAACTGCATCGAGTCGGGCCGCATCTTCCCCGCCGCTTTATTCTCAAACGCGCGATGCGCATCGGCCGCGAGCACATCGGTGCATTGGTAGACACGCTCGCGATAGCGTACGTCGGAGCGGCGCTGCCGCTCCTCCTCCTATTCTACGCATCCGATACGCCGATACTCCTCACGCTCAATCGGGAAATCTTCGCCGTGGAGATCGTGCGCACTATGATAGGCGGTATCGGGCTCATGCTCACGGTGCCTATCACGACGCTCGTTGCCGCGTGGATGCTTACTCCAAAGACGGTGGCAACCGACCTCACGAACATCCAAAAAGAAAGAGAAGCGGTGGAACACGTAGAGCACCATCACTAGGCGAGGGGAACAAATAGCTACTTCAATAACTCTTGTGCGGTAATTTCTATCCGGACATCCTTTAGGAGATGCCCGTTCGCTCCCCGCTCTGCATAGTTCACCCAAAGCCTTGTGATTTCTGCTCCCCACATCCGCTGGGGACTCTCGCCCGTGTAGTAACTAAGCGGCAATGGCTCCGCCTTTTCTTTTACACGAAACGCATTGTGCATTTTGAGGGCTTTCTCTAGTTCTCTGCCCGAGAGCTCATGCGCGCGCTCCCCCTGCATATACAACCCTCCGCGCTCGTTCCGGTCATAAAGAGCGGCAAATATCTTCCCTGTTCGGACGACGTTTTTTGAGTGCATCGAGTCAGGATGTGAACCCCAATAGATGTGTGGAAGTTTCGGGTCGTACAAGAAACGGACAGGAGAATTATGCGGCGACCCGTCTTCGTTTACGGTCGCAATAGACACGTGCCGTGACGTAGCAAGGAGTTCCCTGGCCCGTTCGATCTTTTCTTTCACACGAGTACGCATCCGCTTATTCTAAACAGAGGCAGCGAACGTGTCGAACTCATCACGCGACTTACGTACACAAAACTGCCAGTATACTGGCAGTTTTGTCCGTATCTTCTCCTTTCGTCGAAGCCACGTGATGGATTGCCTTGCAATCCATTTTACGCAGCGCGGACTAGTGGACGATGTGAGAACTGCTATTTTAAGATTTCGCTGACAGCGTTTCCAATATGACACGCAGGGGCTTTATATTTCGAAGGGGTCGGTTCGCTGATAACAAGCGTCTTTCCCGTCAAAGTGTATTCTGAATTCGCCTCAGATTCGTGTTTGTTAAGTTCCAACGGAACCGCTCCTTTCTCGTATTCAGTTGTTTGTATCGGTTTACCGATATGCAGTTCCAAACGCTTATCTTTCAAAATTCGGTCAGCTTCAGCTTGTGGTAAGAAGAATGTTGTCTTCATTATGGGTTGTATTTGGAAAAAACCTCCTTTTCCACTCTTTAAAGGGTTCCACTTAACTCGAAAGCCTTCGCCGGAGTCAATAACAAAATAGTAAGAACCGAGTTCAGTTCTGAAGACTTTTGAGAATCGGTCTTTTGAATTCAGGGTTTCATCAAGAAAAGCTTGGGCTTGTTCATTTATTTCCTTGATAATTTCCGGACATTTCTCATTTTCTTCAACAAAATCAAGAAGAGTCTCATAACGGTCGCATATCTCCTCTTCTTTAGCAGTGAAACTTTGATGCAAACTCTGCAACTCTTCTAAAGTAATCGCCTCTCTTTTGGCCTCAACTGCGTTGTCAGCTTTTTGATTGCTCTCTGATTCAAGATTCTCCATGTCGAAATCATATCACAGTTCAATATACAGTAGACCGTAGCTAATCCTACAGCCTAAAATATATCTCAAAGATCTGCGCGCCCGGCCGGATTTGAACCGGTGATCTTTCCCGTGACAGGGGAACGTGTTACCAGGCTACACCACGGGCGCATATCTTAGTTTTTGATACTTTTCAAATGCCTGCCTCTTCCGTTCAAGAAACAAGCCGGATTTTTGAAAGTCCTTATGATTATACATAAAATCGTATAATTTCAAAGAATCTACTGCGCTATACTGCAATCGAAGATAACCTCCTTTTGCCTTGTAAAGACAACCGCCAGTTACACACAGCGTCTTGAGCCTTTCATGCAGACATTCGAGAAAGTCTCTCGAACAAGAAGTGAAGGCTACGATGAGGTTGACTGTCGGTCGTTTTCTCTTTTTGTGAATAAGACCGCTCCACACATTTCCATCGCCATCAAAATAACCGCGTACAAAATCCGTAAAATACTTTTCGGGAATATGGGGGATACTCATGCTTTTGGTCTTTCGTTCATTAAACCCAAGTTTACGCAGGTCATCACACATTTCATTGCTTCCTATCTGTAACCGATACAATGTCTTCTCTTTTGTATTCCCCAAACGCTCCCCTATTCTATGTTCAGAGCCAACAGTCCTCTTGATAGAGCAGAGCAATTCTTTATCAGTTATTTGAATTGACCAAAATTGTCCGCCCCGTCGATTAACAGTGATATATCCGTCAGCGGCAAAAAACCCAAGTACGTAGGCCATCTCAGGAGTCCACTTCTTGAAAAAATCTTTGTTTATTTTCTTTGGTGCAGCCACAGAAGAGATTATATCGGGTGACAGGAGTATATACTATCCACAGTCACCAAAGACAAACCCCTCCCCGACCATAGCCGAGGAGGAGTTTGAGAAGGAAACTATTTCTTTGGTTCGCAACCTTGACAGCTTCCGTTTCCGCAATTACCGCAACTCTTTCCTGAAAAATTCTTCATACACTTTTGTTAATCCGGACTGACACGAAATACGAGATTATTTCGTGAGCTGCTTCTGCTTAGACTTGCCAGAGAGCTGCTTATTCTTCTGCTTGATCATGGTGGTATAGTAACAATTAAGCTACTAACGGCACCCGGACGTCGTTGCCTCCATTCCGCGTGCCAGCAAAGAATACCGATTTTTGAGTAGGACATACAGGGGATAAAAAAGAAGCGTCACATGAACGCGGTGGGGGCAAGAGGCAGTGTCAAAAAACGGCTAAAGTCTGGATAGCGGCCGAGAGTCGCTTCCCCATTGCCAACTCTGTCAAGCAAGTGATGTAATGTTGATAGGCCAACCGCCTCGGCGGATGACACTGCGACGTTACGAATGCCGCTCACACGAATGAACCGAAAAGAAATTTGGCCGGTGAGTGGAATCGGACCATCTTTAGGTTTTACTTGCCCGCGAAAATCTTGACTACTTGTGTCGGGGGACGGAATCGAACCGTCGACCTAGGGCTTATGAGTCCCTCGCTCTAACCTTCTGAGCTACCCCGACGCGGATTCAATATACTACACAATTTACTTTCTACAAAAACTCTTGTAGACTGTGGAGACTTCTTCCTAAAAGCTAGAAGCTACCAGCTAAAAGCTGATTGCATCGCGGGGTGGAGTAACAGTAACTCGCAAGGCTCATAACCTTGAGATTCCGGGTGCGATTCCCGGCCCCGCAACCACCAAATGCAAATATGCCCGAGAGGGCATTTTTGCTTTGTCGTGGTTGCGCGGGCAGTGAGCAACCTGCGTTGCTCACGTCGGGAATCGCAAACCTTCTCCCATGTTTCCGAGCGGCTTCTGCGCGAGGAAACGGGAAAGGTGTACTGAAACTGTAAGTTTCGATACGCGTACTCGCGGTCCCGGCCCCGCAACCACCAAATGCAAATATGCCCGAGAGGGCATTTTTGCTTTGTCGTGGTTGCGCGGGCAGTGAGCAACCTGCGTTGCTCACGTCGGGAATCGCAAACCTTCTCCCATGTTTCCGAGCGGCTTCTGCGCGAGGAAACGGGAAAGGTGTACTGAAACTGTAAGTTTCGATACGCGTACTCGCGGTCCCGGCCCCGCAACCAGCCAACATAAAGCCGCTCGAAAGAGCGGTTTTATGTTGTTGCTGTTGCGCGGAAGGCGCGAATCTTCCTAGCCGAGATACGTTTACTTTTCGGACAGCTTGTATTAGTATCGGAAATAGACCGTTAAGCAAAAACGCGTCACCAAATAGGAGGTTACTTGAAAACAGTAATTACTAAAGAAGATCTCAAAGAAATCCGGGATATTGTGTTGAGAGACCAAGATCTACTCAGAGAGATACGAGAACTGGCACGAGCTGCGGAACTCCAGAACGCGCGCCGGAAAAGGGCGCGAGAAAAGCGACAAAGGAAGCAGGAGAGACGGGAGAAGAAGCTTGATGCTATTTTACTCCGAGTCATGCAGGGACTCTCTGCAATAATGGAGCTCGGACGTAGCGAGGAAATACAACGATTGTCTGCGGGACGCGCTCGAGTACAGAAAGAAACGCCTTTGTTTTGCGTCGGAGACGGGAATACTAAGGTATCGGTTTGTTTTGCGGAAGAATCGGTAAAACTCTACATTTCAAATGAGGTCGTATCACCTGCGCAAAGGGCAACCAGTCCTACACAATACACGTTTTGCGAAATGACGCGAACCTATAATCTTTCTTCGGCGGAACCCATCAAACCTGGAGGGTTTTGGCGGATTCTCCACGGAGACTTCAGCCGTTACTGGCGTGAGGAGTGGTACGAAGACGGCGATATCCCCGCTGACCGAGATACAAACCCCCAGTGGCAGGTGAGTGATGACAAGCTCTATAGATTTGAGAATCTAGACCTTGGCTCTGCCTTCAACACTAGCGACTCGGACTGGTGGCGGGGTGGCGGGATTGTCGGCTTTGTGCTCCTCCGGCTCCTCGCGGATTGCGCGGACTACGCAAACCTCACACAGCATCTTAAAAGTGCCTTGAATAAGATGATGTGAGCGGTTTGAGGAAACTTGCGAGCGGCACGGTCAGAACCGTGCTGCTTTCTTATTTCTTAACTAAATCTCTAAATTAAATATAGTGAAACTCTCTGAACACATCCTCATAGAGCTTCATGACCCGCTGGGCTTCCCGTTCAGTAAGCGCGAAAGCGGCCCCCTCGTGCGCGATGCGGTTCCGAATCGCGTGTGCTTCCCACGCGAGGTCAAGCGTCGTGAAGTCGCTCTTTTCCACGCTCTTCAATTTCTCGCCGAGTGAATCGCCGTGATAGCCCATGTTCGTGACCATCTCATCCAAAAACACGTCGGCTTCAAGAATCGCGAGGCGCCAATCGCTCTCGCGCGAGGTGTTAAGCAGCTTCTGCACCCGCTCCCAGCGCTCCCCCGCGGGATTTGCTTCGGCTGCGGCTTTATGCCCGCTCTTTCCCCCATGTCTGCCACCGTGGGGTTTGTCTTCATGCTTGGTCGCGCTCACAATCTGCTCAATGCGTAAAAAGCAATAGACAATGCCGGTAAGAAGAATGAGCGACACGACCGTAGAATACGGAGCAAGCCAGTGCAGAAACATGGTCATCTGCTCCTTTGCGTGAATGAAGGGAGAGAAATCCAAAAGGCCGGAGAAAACATTCTGTGGCATACCATACTAGTATACTAGAACTACTGCTGAAGGTGGAGGTCTCTCGAGGTTCAGCCTCAAAGTCTTCAGAGAGGTTGAATCTCAAAGCGGAGAATCGCATTCATTGGTGAATTGTTTCCCTACTTCAAAAAGCAACCAATCATTCCCATACCCCGCCATTAACTGAAACCCGAGCGGTAATTTCTTTCCATCCCGTTCCACGAACCCAGAAGGAATAGAGATCGCGGGGATGGCACCGATGTTTGCGGGAACGGTGAATATATCCGTAAGATACATGGAAAGCGGGTTTTTGCTTTTTTCGTCGAGCTTGAATGCCGGTGTCGCTGTAGTGGGCGTCGCGATAAGGTCGACTTTTTTGAACGCCTCTGCGAATTCACGTTCTATAAGCGTTCGCACTTGGATAGCTTTGCGGTAGTAGGCGTCATAGTAGCCGGAAGAGAGTACGTACGCGCCAAGCAGGATGCGCCGGCGAGCTTCCATCCCGAATCCTTCGGCGCGCGTTTCCGCGTAGTCGCGTAAGAGCGTATTGGTGTCTTTATGGAATCCGTATCTCACTCCGTCAAAGCGGGAAAGATTGGTTGAGAGCTCTGCGGGCATTACCACATAATAGACGGCGAGCGAGTGCGGTATCGTCGGGAGCGTGATGTCCACAATAGTGTGACCGCGTGCCTGAAGCTTCTTGATTCCTGCATTGAAATTGGCGAGGACATCAGCATCAATCCCCTCCATCTCCAGAAAGTTCCGAGGAATGCCGACAGACAAGCTGTTAGCTTTTAGCTTATAGCTTTTAGCTTCTATATCTATAGAAGTGCTATCAAAAGGGTCCCTGCCACGAATCGTATTAAACATAATCTCCGCGTCTTCCACCGTTTTCGTGATGGGACCGATAATGTCGAGGGACGAACCCATGGCGATGATGCCGTTACGCGATATCGAACCGTAGGTAGGTTTGCTTCCGACCGTGTTACAAAACGCGGCGGGAAGCCGTACGGAACCCGCGGTATCAGTTCCGAGAGAGGCGAGAGCAAGGTCTCCGCCGACCGCAGCAGTCGCACCTCCGGAAGAACCGCCCGGAGTACGGGTTGTATCGAATGGGTTTCTCGACGGCCCGAAGGCCGAGGTCTCGGTTGAGCTTCCCATTGCGAACTCATCCATGTTCGTTCGGCCCAGTACGACTGCACCCTGTGCGCGCAGTCGCGACACAGGAAGGCCTTCGTAAGGTGCAACATATCCTTCAAGTATCTTGGATGATGCGGTGACGCGCTTCCCCAGCATCAGAATATTGTCTTTGAGCGCGATAGGAATACCGGTCATCATACCGGCTCTCCCCTGTTTCATGAGCTCATCAGCTTTGTTCGCCTGCTCGCGCACGTCGTCATAGACTTCCAGATACGCATTGAGCTCTTTGTTTTTCGCTTCTATATTATTGAGATACGCCTCGGCAAGCTGGAGCGCGGTAAAATCACCGCGAACGAGCGCGTCGTGAGCACTGGCGATAGTGAGCGAGGTGAGGTCGATGGGCATAGTTAGAATTCACCTAATTACCTAATCCCCTCAGCCGGGGACAAGTAACACCTAATTTCTAATAAAATTCTAGATTTCAAATTCCGGTATTTGACCTTTTATTAGGTAATTAGAAATTAGACAATTAGAAATTACGAGTTAAAGAATCTTTTTAACTCGTACATAATTCCCTTCTCTCTTCGGCGCGGCCGACACAAGCGCCTCGGTGTATATGCCGCTCTCGTGCGGATGTGTATCTTCGCGCATTACGTTAACCCGAGCCACGATTGAAGGAGCACGCTCCGAGGTAGACGCGGAAACCTTCTGAATGGCGGCAATGTATCCTAAGATGGAGTCAAATTCGCTCCGCATACGTTCCTTTTCCTCCTCCGAAAGCGCAAGGCGGGAAAGCTCCGCCAGTTTCTCTATATCTTCAAGAGTTACCGACATGATGAGAGAAATAGTAGCACGGTGGCACCGTTGGGCACAACGCCACGTATTGACAATTGCTCGCAACAGAGTTATACTCTCGCGCGGAAGAGCGTCTGTGGAGACGCTGTTCTTGTCGGAAACCTAAACAAAAAGCAAACTTATGGCAAGATATCGGCCACACCATCGTCTTGAAGAACACGTGAAGATCGCAACTGGCATTCTCTCTCCTCCCGCGAAAAAACCGCAAAGGAAAGTGCACTTCAGCAAAGAAACGACGGTGTGGCCACAACGGATCGCTCGGCCATTCTCGGAGCGCGGGTCTCATCCAGGACCCCGCTAGAGCATTTTGTGTCCGAACGAGACCGGGCTCGCTTATCGAGTCCGGTCAATTTTTGACTAATGCAAGAAGTGCCTCTTCGTTCAAGACCTGCACGCCCAGCTTCCGAGCTTTCGCGAGTTTTGACCCCGGACTCTCCCCCGCCACGACATAGTCAGTTTTCGCGGACACCGAACCGGACGGATTGCCACCGAGGTTTCGAATCTTCCTCTCCGCTTCTTCGCGTGAAAGAGAAGCAAGCGTTCCCGTAAGTACGAACGTCTTCCCCGCGAGCGGAAGTTTCGTCCTATCTATCTCCTTCACTTTCTGTATTTTCACGTGCGTGAGAAGCGCCCCCAGCATCTTTTGATTGCCCCTCTCGCCAAACCAATTCACGATAGCCTTCCCGACGACGGGACCGACACCACTGATATGTTCCAGCTCCGAAAAGGTCGCTCTCCGGAGTTTTTCCACCGACTTGAAATGCGCGGCGAGGTCGTACGCGGTTTCTTCCCCGACTTGCGGAATGGAGAGCGCGGCCAGAAATTTCGCGAGCGTTACGGCACGCGCTTTTTCAATCGCCGCGAGAAGGTTATCAACCGATTTTTCCGCAAACCGCGGGAGTTCAAGGAGGTCTCCGCGCTTTAAGGTAAAAATATCCTCAAATGAAGTGACGAGTTCTTGCTCCAAGAGCACGTCAATGATTTTCGGCCCGAGACCGTCAATGTCAAAAGCGTGTTTTGAAACGAAGTGGTAGAACCTCCGCTTTTGGATGGAAAACGAATGCTTGTCCACGCAGCGCCACGCCGCCTCTCCGGGGATGCGTTCAATCCGCCCACCCCCTCCGCAGGCGGGAATCGCCTTCGGCCAGACAAACGGCTTTTCCTTGCCCGTCCGCATCTCGGTAAGGACTTGCACGATATCGGGAATGACATCACCGGCTTTCTGCAGAATGACGGTGTCGCCGACACGGACATCAAGCCGTTTGATTTCATCTTCATTGTGAAGCGTCGCTCGCGAGACGGTGGAGCCGGCGACGGAGACGGGACGGAGGTGCGCGACAGGCGTCACGACGCCGGTCCGTCCCACTTGAAAAACGATTGTCTCAACGACCGTAGTGACTTGCTCTGCCGGAAACTTAAAGGCGATACCGAAGCGTGGCGCTTTACCGGTATAGCCAAGAAGCTCTTGAAACTTCCGCTCATCTACTTTGACGACGACGCCGTCCGCGAGGTAATCCGATTTCGGCATTTCATCGCGCCACTTCTTCCAGTACGCGATGACGTCGTCAATCGTCCTCGCGTGTTCAAAGTGCGGGTTCACTTTGAACCCGAGCTCGCGCAAGAGCTCAAGCTCTTCATGCTGGGTCGCGGGAAGTCTCTCGGAGCTTTGTGACAAATCGTAGATGTAGGTTTCAAGTTTGCGCGAAGCGGCAACTCTCGGGTCAAGCTGGCGGATGGAGCCTGCCGCGACATTGCGCGGATTCGCGAATGGCTCTTCGCCTTTTTCGTCCCGCTCGCGGTTGAGTTCCAAGAGACGGGACTTTTTCATCCACACTTCCCCCTCCACGATAACGGATACGGGGCGGGTGAGCCGTAACGGGACAGATTCAATTGTTTTGACGTTATGGGTCACATCTTCTCCAACAACACCGTCTCCGCGGGTCGCCGCGGTTCGGAGCAAACCCTTCTCGTACGTGAGCACGATTTTAAGTCCGTCAATTTTATGCTCGCACGCATAGGTCAGGGTCTCATCTCTTCCCGTTTCGCTTTTCAGCATTTTACGCACCCGCGCGTCAAACTCGCGCATTTCGCCTTCCGAAAACGCGTCGTTAAACGACCACTGCGGAACGGTATGCGTGACCTTAACGAACTCGGGGAGGGGCTCTCCCGCGACCCGCTGTGAGGGCGAATCGGGCGTGATGAGCTCAGGATGCTCTTGCTCCAGCTTCACAAGCTCGTGCTTGAGCGAATCCAACGCTTCCTCGGAAATCTCCGGCACATCAAGAACATGGTAGAGGTAGCGGTGGTGGTCAATGGTCTCGCGAAGTTTTCGCAGGCGGTCTTTGATTTTCGTTGAGGCACTCATGACTAATAACTTATCACTGAATAACTGAATAACAAAGCAGGACAGGACACGGGGGTCATTCAGTAATTCAGTTATGCGTTATGGGTTATTCAGTATCTCACCCGGAGCGCTCTCTCCACCCGTCCCGGATGTATCCCTTCTCCGCATTCATTTTGCCCGCGCGATTCTATGACCGTGGAGCCAACCGCCGTTTTACCGACAATGACAGTGGCGCAACCTTTCGGGGTGAACGCAAGCGAAAAAGTGGTGGTTGCCGCAGCACTCGTCGGAGTGGACGGAAAAGAAACTTCGTTCGCCACTCCGGTGCACGTTACCGTAGTAGGGGTTGGTTCACCGACTCCGTTGGATTTCGGAAACACGCTCCCGCTCGGGTGAAGGTCCCAATAGAGAGCGCATTCAATCCCCGTGTCCGCCGCGAAAAAGGCGGCCTCCGATTGTTTCCCGGCGACAGAAAGCACGACTTCTTTTATGGACAACTGCGATATGGCGATGCCGAGCGAGAAAAGAAGGCTCCCGATGAGCGCGGCAAACAAAACGGTAAAACCCCGCGCACAGCGCGGATAATCTTTAATCTTTAATCTTTTATCCTTTACGACAGAAAGAAATTGCATAGGAAGTGTCTTGAATCCTTGTTCTTTTTGTTAAAGATTAAGGATTAATGATTATAGGTTCCGAGCTACGGCGAGGTGTACCAATTAAACATATGTTCCTTGAGGTCAATGTGCCTGTCTCCAAATGAACCGGTGCTCCACGTCACTTGTACGACCACGGATGCCTCCACTTTGTCCACAATGTTGGTTATATTCACTTTTCGTGAAAATTCGGTTGGTTTCCACCCCCCCGTCGTCCGGTGACCGAAGATGCCATAGAGCGGGTGGGTTGTGGGGACAGGAGTCACGGAGTCGCCGACGTATTGGTAGAGCCGGCAGTATTCATTAGTCAGCGTGCATTCCATTGTTTGCTTGCTTGTGCTTGGCGGTGATTCGGTAACGGTAACATCAATGCCGCACCCCGCCCTCTTCTTGCATTCATCTAAATCCCTCAGCCAATCCGTATCCCCATCATGGCCCTGGAGCGCGTTCGTGTCGCGAATGTTGCGGACATATTCTATCGCCTCTTGCGCGAGGTAGAACGCGGTTATTTCCTGCCGCGCCGTTTCCGCCGCAGCAAGTCCCTTTTCCGCCATGGAGAGCGGACCGACGATAGCGAGGAGCAGAATCGCGATGGCAACAAGCGTTTCAATGACGGTAAATCCCGACAAAGCTTTTAGCTTCAAGCTTCTAGCTTTTAGGGAAGAACGGGATGTCGGTTTTGTTTTCATCTTTTTTACTAGAACCTAGAACCTGACAGCTAAAAGCTAAATATCAAGCGCTCTCTGCGACACCAGCGTCTCTATATCAAACCGCGAAACGACTTTACTCTTCCCTTGCATCCAGCCTTTGACGACCAGGAGCACGCGCGGCTGTAGTTTGTTGTTTCCGTGCTCTTCAGAATTATCCGCCCCGTCAACATAAAAGTTAAGCGTTTCCACCTGTACTTCGGGAGCGGTGACGGGGATAAAATTTGCAACATTGAGCAGCATGCTCGTATCACTGCTTTTTGACCGGACAATTGCTCCGTCGTCCGAGAGCTTGTAGAGCAGATAATCGTCGTCCCGCGCCTTGAATACCAGCTGCCGACCGGGAGTCGTCGGGCAGTTCTGCGTTTCCGTGATGGGATGGTCTCCCCCATCGTACGAGCAATGATACTGCGTGCCGGTTCGGATGTTGCGGGACATATTTTCCAGCGCGAAATGGAGATTATTTACGACGGTCTTGAGAGCTTGCGCCTTGTGATTCGCTCCAATGAGCGAAATGAGGCTCCCGACGGAAATGACCATAATAATCGCGAAAATCGCGAATGCAATCATCATCTCCACCAGCGTGAAACCGGAAGAGGCTTCTAGCTTCAAGCTTCTAGCTTTTAGAAAAGAGCTTGATGTGGACTTTGTGTTCATCTTCTTCTAGAACCGAAAACCTGACAACTAGAACCTATTTAATGGATATCTGCCCCGTGCTCCGCACCTCAACGATTCGTCTCTCGCCGGTAAGAGACTGCACATAGACGCGCGCCGACTGATACAGCACTCCGTCAGCACTCCGATTTGTCTTAATAATAGCATCCGGATTGGGGCGGAGGAACGTCACGTCAAGGAACGCAATAGTCGGATTCGCTGCCGGTAGCGACTGCGTGTTGCATTCTTCTTTCTTATCTGTGTCCGGCGCGTCGCGTCCTCCGTCGCCGGAGAGAACCCCGCAGAATTTGTAAATGGTATTCCCCCGTTCAAGCTTAAACACACGCATACATTCCGCGTTGCTCTCGAGGCAACCGGAAGCGTCGTAGCCCGCTCCAAAACGACCGTCAAACAATTTGTTCCCGAGAACTCCATCCGCGTCCGCGAACATTGCGTACGTGCCGTTATGTAAGGAATCAAAATGTAAGCCGTACCCTACGTCAAACGTACCGGTTCCTCCTCCCTGAAACTGATGCACGCTGACTCCATAGCTTTGCGCCTGCCGGAACGAGAGCGCGAGTTCGTACGCAAGCGTGCTTAAGAAGAGCTGTCCGCTCACGCGGTTGTACGCAATGACGACGAAGGTGCTGATAACGCCAAACATGACAGTGGCGATGAGAAGCTCAATCAAGGCGAAGCCTTGATGAGCCTTTAGCTTATAGCTTTTAGCTTTTAGGAAAAAAGAGGGCTTTTGTATCTTCATGGCTTCACTATAAGCTATACGCTAACAGCTATCAGCTGCTTGGGAGCAACAGCGACAGCCCTGTCACATCCCATGAGAAGAGATAGACAAGCAGAAGCCCAAGTACGAGAAAGGGGCCGAGCGGAAACTCTGTTTTCATGCCGAGGTGTTTCAACCTGTGGCGAAGACCCAGACAACACTGTCTGGGAAGATAGTTCGTCGTTGTCTTGAGGCAAAGCGCGCCAAGGCTTACCGCCGCACCAATCCAGAATCCGATAATGAGCGCGGAGATGCCTTTCGCGAGACCGAGAAACCACGGGAAGAGAAGAATGAGTTTCGCGTCCCCGAGCCCAATCGCCCGCCCCTTTGAAAAGAACCAGAGGGCCGCGACCGGCGTGGCAAGCAGAAAACCGCTGAAAAAGTTGTAAGTTGCAAGTTGTAAGTTGTAAGTCTCAAAATAGGAACGTAGAAGAATCAATAAAGAAACTGCGGCGGCAGAGTAGACGAGGGCGTCGGGAATAATTTTATGCTTAACATCGTAAGCTGAAAGAGCGACGAGAAAGCACCAGACTAACAACTCACTGCCAACTACCAACAACAAAAACGGCTGGTCGAGTTGTAGGTTGTAGGTTGTAGGTTGTAGGTTTTTCCATGCGACGAGAGCGAAGATAAGGCCTGTTATGAGTTCAACAAGCGGATACTGCCATGAAATGCCGCTCCGGCATCCGCGGCACCGGCCTTTTTGGATGAAAAAACTTAAAATCGGGACGAGTTCAAACCAGCGCAGTGGTTTACCGCAGGAGAAACAACATGAGCGTCCGGAAAGCTTTTTCGTACCATAGCGAAGGATTGCTACATTGAGAAAGCTCCCAATAATCGTTCCGAGTATAAAGAAGCACAGAAAAAGTAAAACGAGCATAGCATTATTGTACTACAAAACCCCCCGACCAGAGTCGGAGGGTTTGTTGATTGGGGAAGAAGTAAATCTATTGGTTACTGACGTCGTAGACGGGAAGCGCCCCCGTATCAGCGCCGTCAAACAAGCGGCTAGGCGATACTTGAGTGACTCCTACCCATACAGTGGTGGAGTCAAAATCTTTGTCGGAATCTTCCAGGATCGTTTGGGCTGCCGACTGTTCAAGTTCGGCACCAAGATGATACGCGGTGGGTGTTGTCGCGTTATTAACGGCGTATTTGTAAAACGACGGTTCGGCTGCCGTAGACCTCGGATCGGTCGGGACAACCGAGAACGAAGCTCCCCCCGTTGAACCCTTAAGAGAGTTGGCATCGGCGTAGATGTCCGTTGGATATCTGCCGTTTGCCTCATAATACATCTCAAGCGCGAGCTGTATTTGCTTAATATCCGCGACGCGTTTGGTGTCTCGCGCCTTGGTTCGCGCGCTGTTTAAGGACACAAGCACGACGGACGACAAAATGCCGATAATGGCGATGACGACGAGAAGCTCAATCAGGGTGAACCCGCGCGAATTTTCGGGAGAGAAATTCGTTCGGGTGAAGCCCCGACGAGCTGATAGCGTATAGCTTTTCGCTTTTAGGAAAGATGGTGACATTGAAACACTATTAACTAATAATGCGCTAATAAAATAATCGTCCTTCCCTTTCGACAACAAAGAGAAAGTGTCTTTTATACCCTGAAAGTATACCCCTACAGCACATTTGTTTCAAAGTTGGTGATCGCATCCGTATTTAACGGAACCATCTTGGTCCAATTGCACGACTCCCGGGGTGGTGAGACTCCCAGTACCTATTTCCAATATCGCACAAATCTGGAAATCTCCCGTCGTGGCGCCGCCAGTACCGGCCGCGTTGCTGATGGAATAATCACACCCGGTAGGAAGAGTGGAAGCACTGGTGCACGGGGCAGAAGCGCTAAAAGAAGGGTCTTTTATAGAAGCGAGAGCCGCTAATTTGCCTGGACCGGTACACGTTGACAGTCTCGCGTGGGCCGTGTGACAAGGTGCCGCGAGGGTAATCGTAGCATCGGCGTCCGAATCTGCGAGACCGAGCAGTGTGGCAATTTGTCGCATATCGGCAACGCGCCGCGAATCGCGAGCTTTCTTTCTCGGATTACCCAAACTCACGAAGACGATGGACGCCAAAAGGCCGATAATTGCGATGACGACCAAGAGTTCAATGAGGGTGAACCCGCGGCGAGCTGATAGCTTATAGCTTATAGTTTTTAGGATAAAAAAATCCTGAAATCTTGTCTTCATACGTAGTGCGTCCAGTTAGAATAAGTACTTTGTATTATAGCGCAAAAACACAATAATACTACGAGCCTGTGTATAACTTTCCCTGGTCTCCCTTATAAGCTAAAAGCTAACTCCTATGAGCTCCCCCCACCCTACGCCGCCCCCGCGATGCTATAAATCGGCACGAGGACCGCGGCAAGCAGGAATCCGACCCCAAGCCCGAGAAGGATGATAAGGGCCGGTTCAATAAGCGAGACGATGGTGTCGACGGCGTTTCCCACCTCACGGCGATAAAATCGCGCCATTGTTTCCAGGATATTTCCGAGCTCCCCGCTTTCCTCCCCTACTTTTATCATCTGAATCATAATACCGGGAATCACCCTGTTTTTCCCGAACGCATCGGCAATAGAGGAACCGCCCTTCACTTCTTCCGCGGCGACCGCGAGCGCGCTCTCAAAGACGGCGTTGTCCACCACTTCCGCCGTGATTTCCAGCGACCGTATGATAGGGATGGCCGCGGAAAGCTGGGTGTGCATATTGTCGGCAATGCGGGAGAGGTACAACTTCCGATACAAACTGCCGATATACGGAATCCTAATCTTTAATTCACTGAAGGTGTACCGACCGTTCGGCGTTTTGGAAAAACGCCATAAGAACAGTCCTCCCAGAATGAACAGAATGAGCAGGAACCAGCCGTAGTTGACCAAAAATTTGCTCACGCCGAGAACGACCTTTGTATAGATGGGGATGGTCTGGCCCGATTCCGTGAGAATGGCGCTGATGCTTGGGATGACGGTCACAAACATAAGCACCATAACTCCCACAAACGTGATAATGACGAATATCGGATAAATCAGGGCGTTCTTCGCCTTGGCGGTGACTTCATAGGTGCGTTCAAGATAGTCCGCGAGAAATCCGAATGTCGTATCCAGCTTCCCCGCCTCTTCGCCGGAGCGAACCATACTCACGTAAAAACTGGAAAACGCCTGCGGATGCTTCCCCAGCGCTTTGGATATGGAACTTCCGCCTTGAATATCGTCGGAAATGGCAATGAGAATGTCCCGGAGGAGCGGATTATCAATCTCAACCGCAAGTAGTCGGAAGATGCGGAGGGCGGAAACTTGCGCCTCAAAGAGCGTGGATATTTGCCGCGAAAGAATGACGATGTCTTTCGCCTTTATCCGATTCCAAAAGACGAGGTCGCGTTTAAAAAAAGACTTCTCTTTCGCGGGAACAATGGTGGAAAGCGTAAACCCGCGCCGCTGGAGCGCGTTTATAGCGACTTCAATGTTCAGCGCGTCAATAGAGCCGGAAATGGGCCGGCCTGTCTGGTCAAACGCTTTGTAGGAAAATAACATACGACTTACAACCGACAACCGACAACAAAATCACAAAGTATTCTTCGTTGTAAGTTGTAGGTTGTTGGTGGTTGGTTATAGTAGCCGTTCAATCATCTGCGGGTTCGGCGAGTACGCGGCCGCGTTTTCCGGCGTGATTTCGCCTTTTCGCACAAGGTCCGCGAGAGAACGATTCATGTCAATCATCCCCTGTTCAAGTCCTGTCTCAATGACCGTATTGATTTCGTGCGTCCGTTTTTCACGGATGAGATTGGCGACAGCGCTGTTCGAGATAAGAAGTTCAAACGCGGGAACAAGCCCGCCGGCGATTCGCGGGACGAGGCGCTGGGAGAAAATGCCGGTGAGCGACGATGCGAGTTGCAACCGTATTTGCTCCTGTTGTCCGGGGGGAAAAGTGTCAATGATGCGGTCTATGGATTGGGCGGCGTTGTTGGTGTGGAGCGTGGAGAAGATAAGGTGTCCGGTTTCCGCGGCGGTCACCGCCGAGCTGATGGTTTCCTGGTCGCGCATTTCTCCGATGAGTCCGACATCCACATCCTCCCGGAACATTGAAATGAGCGCGGTTTTGAAATCTTTCGTGTCAAGACGTACTTCCCGTTGGTCAATAATTGAGAGTTTCTCCTCGTAGACATACTCAATCGGGTCTTCAATCGTCAGAATATGTTCTGAACGGCTCTCATTTATCATTTCAATGAGCGAGGCGAGTGTCGTTGACTTGCCATGCCCCATCGGCCCCACGACGAGAAAGAAGCCCTGCTGTTTCTTGGTGAATTCCGCGAGTATGTGCGGTAAGTTGAGCTCCTGCAGTGTGGGGATTTTCCGTGGAATGAGACGGAGTGCGATACCGATATTTCCTTTCTCGTAGTAGGCGTTCCCTCTGAAGCGGGCCTCATTTTTAAAGCTGTATGAAAAATCTATCTCCTTGTTTTTCAAAAAGAGTTGCTTATCTTCGGGCGTCAAAAGCACGTCTAGAAATGCGTCCGAGTTCTTCCCCGTAAGCTGCGGCTGCTTCACAAGCGGAACCAGTTCTCCAGCGACGCGGATAATCGGATGACGGCCGACGGGCAGGTGCAGGTCAGATGCCCCTTCTCGGATGGTTACTTCTATGAGGCTGTTCAAAAGTGCATCGGACATGATGACAAATTATTCAAATTGATCCAATTGTTCTAAGAAGGGTCTAACGCTGAATGAAAACTGAAAAAAGAATACGAATCAGGAATTTTATTAGGCTAATTAGAATAATTAGAAATGAGGTCAATTCTATTTTGTCTCCCGAGACAAAATAGCCTGCACCTGCTGCACCACCTCCGACGGAATGGCAGACGCCTTGACAATATACCCGGCTACTCCCATCTCCTTCGCGCGGTCTATTTCCGCCGACTGGCTTTGATTAGTGAGCACGATAACCGTCGAGCGCGGGGAGAGTCTTTCTTCCTTCATTTTCTTTATAAACTCAAGCCCGTCCATGGACGGCATCACGAGATCGCACAGCACGACGCTCGGCGCGTAGCCGTCACGGAGCTTTTGAAGCGCGGAGAGGCCGCTAGTGGCGACCTCCACGGCAAAACCGGAGTTTTTGAACTTGAGCGAATACATATTGAGCAGAAACTGGTCGTCGTCAACGAACAGGAGTGAAGGTGTTGTGGGTGGTGTGTCGGGCATAGCGATAGTATAGCAAAAAAAATTATCAATTATCAATTTTCAATCAACCTGTAATTTCTTAATTTCAAAATTTCGGGCTTTCATTGAAAATTGATAATTGATAATTGAAAATTACAGCTTGTTCACTTCTTCCCACGGGATTTCGTGTCTGAACGCTTTCACCATAGCGTCTTCTTTCATCGTGAGCATTCCTTGTTTCCTCGCGACGCGCATAATTTCTCCCTCCACGGGATTCTTGAGAATCACCTGCTCCAAATCGCGATTCATTTCCATAATCTCAAACACCGCCGCGCGCCCGCGTGTTCCCTTTGGGCAATCGGGAGTCGGGTTTATTTCCAGCACGTCCTTGGAAAACGGGACCGCTTTCTTGAACTCCTCGGGCAAATCACTGAATTCTTTTTCAATTTGCGCGCTAATGCTACCCGAGATCGGGACTACTTTGCCTGTATTCGGACAGATGAGCTGTACGAGACGCTGGGCCATGGCGAGTATGAGCGTCGGCACGATAAGGAATGGGTCTACGCCCATATCAATAAGGCGCGGAATAACGCCCATCGCGTTGTTAGTGTGAATGGTAGAAAATACCAAATGTCCGGTGAGCGCGGCTTGCACGGCGAGCTGCGCGGTTTCCTTGTCGCGAATCTCGCCGACCATGATGATGTCGGGGTCTTGACGCAAGGTGTGCCGGAGCCCCGTCGCGAACGTGTAGCCGATTTCCGGATGAATTTGGGACTGGCTCATGCCGGGGATATTGTATTCAACGGGGTCTTCCAGCGAGAGCACGTTGTACTTCTCCCGGTCAATTTCGTTGAGCATCGTGTAGAGCGTCGTTGACTTTCCGCTTCCCGTCGGGCCGGAAATGAGCACCATTCCGTATGGCTTATCCAGCGCGTCGCGGATGAGTTTGAGGTTTCGCTCCGAAAGGCCCATTTCGTTGAGCGGCTTTACGCCCTTTTCGGTGTCCAAAATACGCATCACAATCTTCTCGCCGTAGTACGAGGGGAAGGTGGACACGCGGAAGTCGATGCGCCGGCCTTCTATCCGCGCGCTGAAGCGCCCGTCCTGCGGTTTGCGCTTTTCGTCGAGGCGCATATTGGAGAGGATTTTGACACGCGCGATAAGCGCCGCGTGCACTTTGACCGGCAGGATGAGCGAGGTATTGAGGACGCCGTCTACGCGGAACCGGACGCGCACCTCGGTGGGCATATGCTCAATGTGAATGTCCGACGCGTTCCCTTCCACCGCGTAGTGCAGAATGGTGGCGACTATTTTCGTCACCGGCGCGTTTTCAATAATGCGAGTTTCCGCGCCAGCCGTGGTCGTTTCCGCGGTCGTTGTGGGTGTTTCCTCTGGCGTGAATTCGGTATCAAGCTCCGAGAGCGCTTGCGTCACCTGTCCGGAAAGACCTTTATACGACTCGAGCACTCGTTCAAAGTCAGGTTCGGAAATGAGATACAGTTTATACGGGAGGCCGAGTTTTGAGGAGATGAAACTGAGCGCGTCCATCGCCTCAATATTGTCAGGATCCACGACTCCGATGAGCAGCGCGCCGTCTTCAAGCCCGATGGGCACGAACCGATAAAAAGAGGCGGACTCTTCGGGAATGTGCTTCAAAATATTAAACGGAATATCCCTGCCTTTAAGGCTTTGATACGGGATGCCGTACAGTTCGGATTTTCCGGAAATGATATCTTCGCGCAGAACGCCGCGATGTACGAGCGCGGCTTCGCTGTCGCCGTTAAGCGCGTTCGTCTCCGACACGAGCGCCGGGATATCCTCTTTCGTGATGATGCCTTTTTCGGCTAAGATTTCAAATAAAGTCATGATTGATCTTGTTAGCGATGTCTTCGAGCTTCACAAAATCATCACCCAGCACCAATTTCACGGAATCCCGATGTGCTAGATGTGAGGTTTTATGCAATGTGTATCTAATTAACGACATCCATTAAATCGGTAAAATTGGTGCTGGGTAATGTTTCGCTATCGTACTTCGCCGCGCTTCGCTTGCGAAGACCCGGGCGAAGTCATTACTCTACATCAAACCCTCCGGGATTAGCCGGCACTTTCGGTGCCGGTGTCTTCGTTTCGGCGGTCTTTACCTCACCGGTCCCGGAAGGAAGCGTTGATTTTAAGCTTCCAGAACTCGCCTTCCCCGCGGAAACGCTTGCCGAAAACACGGCGAAAGGGTTGCGTCTGCCGACGGGCTGCGCCGGAATCTCCACACCGAAATCTTGCAAACTTGCGAACACGGGGTCGTCCCAAATGCTCGTGTCCAGTTTCGTGGATTGCAGTTTCGCGAGCGCGGTTAAGAGTTCGCGCCCAAGCGTCGCGTTAAGTGGCGACAAAGAAAGCTCCGTGACTGGCCCTGCCGTGCCCGTACCGGTTCCCGCAAGCCAGTAGAAAAAGAAGCCGAGCAGCACGACGGCTATTCCCGCGAATCCGAGAGCGACTCGTTTATTGATATGTTCAAAGATGTCCATAGCCGTTATTTCGATATGTTAAGGCGATAGGTGGAAATAATGACAGAAAAATCGTACTCCGATTCGCGCGCAAGAAATCTGATATCCGTCGCGTCCGCGAGACGGAGACTTCTTTCCAAGTCCTTCATAAATGAACGGAACTCGTCATACGTGCCAACGACGCTGAATCTAAGGCCGATGGACTTGTACTGCTGTTCTCTCGGACCGATAGCGCCGGGCGCGGTGGCGACATCCTCCGTTCCCGTCAGATTGATATTCTTCAGCGTCATACCGTACCTCGACGCGACGTTATTGACATCAATAATCAGTCGGACGGAATCAATATGGTCGGGAAGCAATTTTTCAAGGCGTTCGCGGTCTTCAAGCGGAATATGATTATACCGCTCCAAGAGCCCCGTCCGTGCGTGTTCAATCTCCCTTGTTTTGTTCAGCGCGTCCGAGTACCGGTCGCGTTCTTGAATAAGCTCCTGGATACTGCGCTTTTTGATGTCCTCCATATTCGTCACCGCGCCGTAGGTAGGGTTGATGTAGCCGAAAAAGATTCCGACTGACGCAATGAGGAGAAAAAGTGAAATGATGCTGTTCATGCAATACGAACTTACGAACAAGATACTTGCCTGCGCCGCTCCGACAGGCGCGGCAGGCAGGCGAACTTACGAACGAGAGGTACTGACATATCCGTGTTTTGAAATGAATTCTAGTAAAGTTGGTTTCCTAATCTGGCGCTTCCCCGTCCGCAGCTGCCGCCGCTTCCGGTGCGCCGCCAAGCACCGTTTCGCGGTACTGCAAGAGCTCCGAAGCGAGGGTGGTCTTGAAGTCGAACAAAACGTCTCCGACTTCATTCAGCGTGAAGTTGGAAAAGACGGGGTCCTTAAACGACCGCTCGGCGCCGAACACGTCGGACTGAAGTGCAACCGCGTTGAAGCTTCGGGCTTGCCCCTTCATCGCGAGCGTGGAATCTTTGCCCTCTTTCGCCGAAAACGTAAAGTCTTGAAACCGGACGGTTTCCAGCGTTTTCTTTTCCAACAGGTCAAACAGCGGGGAAAGAGCTCGGTGGTTAGCAAGCAATCCGCGCGCGCCTTCAATACGGGTGCTGAGACGGACAGCTTCGTCTATAAATTCCGGCTCAAAACTCTTTTTTGCCGCGGCAAGATCGGCATCCATGGCGATAATCACGTTCACGAGGCGCGCCTTGTAAAAGAAAACCGTCGCGGACAGCCCCACGGCAAGAAAGAAAACGGCAATGGAGATAATGGGAAGCAGATTGACGCTTCTCCTACCCATTCCGGGAGCCAGCGCCGTGGGAAGCGGTGTCTTTTTCGGAATAAATGAGGTTTGGATTTGAATGGGCATAGCAACTGACAACATACTACCAACAACCTACGATCTGAAAGTCAGAATAATTATACACCAAGAAAGAAGAAGTTGTCGGTGGTATGTTGTGAGTTGTTAGTTGGGTTACGCTCCTTCCTGCAGTTTCCGAAACGCTATTCCAACCGCCACGGTGAATTCCGGCCCTACGCCTTGCAAGACCTCGTCAAGGAACGCGGGCGCGAGCGTTTGTCTAAATGGGTTGGCGCGCAACGACCCCACTGGCAGAGTCCGTTTTGCAATCGCTTCAAGGCCGGGAAGGTTGGCTCCCCCACCGGTAAGAATAATGTCTTTCACGTTTCTGCCGAACTTGCGCTCAAAATTCGCGAGGACTCGGTTCGTCTCTTCGCATATCACGTATACTATTGCCGTCACCCCCTCTGTTTCCTCGCCGTTCCGTAACACTCCTTCGGCCCGCTTCTTTTTCTCCGCCTCCTCAACGCTGATACCGAGACTTCGCGAGAGCGCGAGCGTAATGTCCTGTCCGCCGTGATTGATAATATGGGACGAGCGGATGAGCCCGCGGTCAATGAGGTAAAGCTTGGTCTCCCCCGCTCCGAGGTCAAGCACCGCGTGCGGCTCAAGGTCCTGCGGGAAGAGCGCGCGTACTGCGCTGAACAGCTCAATTTCAAAAAAGCTTGAGAGAAGCCCGCTCTGCTTGACCACTTCCTTGTACCGGCTCATCACTTCGTTATGAATCGCGGCAATAAGTATTTTCATATCCTTCGGCTCGTTCGGGCCGCCCTGTGCCGGCCGTCCAATAGTGTTGGGAAGCGGCGGCTGTGCCGCACTTGCTTCGTTTCCCGGCATGCGCGCGAGCTCGTCCGCTTCCGTTTTCTCGCTGAAGACTCGTTCGGGCTCATCCGGAATAACCCACCAGTCCAGGTTCACCTCGGAAATCGGCATGGGAATATACTTTCTTGCTTCAAGCGATACGGCGCTCGCGAGCTCCTTCGGGTCAAGCACGCGCATATTCATCGTTGCAACCAGGCTTGAAGCGAAGGGAATGGCGAACGCCGCGTGGGTCGCGGTCACGTGCGCTTCGCGCAAAAGATCACGTAGCGCTTCGGCGATTTTGTCGGGAGGAAGAAGCGTCGCCCTGCCTATTTCAACTCCGCCGTACGGACCGATGGCCAGGGAGCCGTAGGTTTCTAAAATAGCCTTGCCGCTTTTCCTGCGGAGCTGTACGACCTTAATGTACGCGCTTCCGATATCCACGCCGACGACGCTCTCATCGGCGGATTGGAATGCCTCGCGGAAGAAACCCGAGAGTTTGAGAAACGGATTTTGCATACTTAAAGTATAACCTATAACTGAATAACCGATAACTGAATAACAAAGACGGAGCTATACTGTATGAGTTATTCAGTCATTCAGTTATCGGTTATGAGTCGTTTGTTCAACTTTATTCTGGACCTTCTCTTCCCTCGCGCTCCGCTCGTTCGCGAGCTTGAGTCGCTGGACGCGTGCACGTTCGTGGCGCGGGCGGAGAAAACGGGTGGCTACGCGGGCAAAAATATTATTTCACTCTTCAGCTACCGCGACCCACTGATACGGCAGGCTGTTTGGGAACTGAAATACAGAGGGAATAAAAAAATCGCGAGACTTCTCGCGGAAGCCCTTTATGATGAACTCCTCGCGTTTCTGGAGGAATACGCCCCACTTACCAATTTTACGGAACCTCTGCTCATTCCCATTCCCCTTTCACGCAAACGCGAATCCGAACGCGGGTTCAACCAATGCCACCTGGTCTGTGAGGAAATGACGCAGCTCGACGGCGGCAATAATTTTACGCTCGCTCTCACCGCACTCCGCAAGACAAAGGACACGCCGAGCCAGACGAAGGCAGAGAATAAAGAATTTAGAATAAAGAATTTAGAGGGATGTTTCGCCGCGGATGCCGCCACCGTGCGCGGACGCAACATCATACTCATAGATGACGTCGCGACGACCGGCGCGACGCTCTTTGAGGCGCGACGCGCGCTCCGCAAGGCCGAAGCGCGGAAAGTGATCGCCTTCACCGTGGCGCATTAATACAACCAACAACTAACTACCGATAACCTACGACAAAATAGGAAGAAATGGTTGTTTTTTCGTGTTGTTGGTTGTATGTTGTAGGTTGTATGTTGACTTTTGGAGGGTTGCGAGAGCGGTTAATCGAACAGGTTGCTAACCTGTGACGGTCTTAAAAATCGTCCGTGGGTTCGAATCCCACACCCTCCGTAGCGAACAAAGTGAGCGAATGAGGGTAGCCGTGCCGGGGGCACGGCGTGGGGGATTCGAAAAGGTTCTCCCCTATTCAGCACTCATATCCTTGAGTGCTGGATGGGAAACCTGTACTGATCCT